>Ga0208720_1000018_pt1 | contig 46972 bp, 45 predicted proteins | sample LakMenEpi20Apr10_FD_150716 | JGI IMG/M metagenome (GOLD analysis project Ga0208720, IMG submission 150716) | Freshwater microbial communities from Lake Mendota, WI - 20APR2010 deep hole epilimnion (SPAdes) | ecosystem: Environmental > Aquatic > Freshwater > Lake > Epilimnion/Euphotic zone ...
ATATATAAAGGCAGGAGCGCCTGGCCCGCCGTTCAGATATTTGTAGCCACAGCCCACTGCAAAGTCGATATCCAGCGCAGAGGCATCGAACGGTACGGCGCCTGCTGTGTGAGCGAGATCCCACACCATCAACGCACCGTTCTGGTGTGAGGCTGCAGTGATTGCCGGAGCATCAAGAATCTTCGCGCTTCGATAATCAACATGAGTGGCAGTAACGACGGCAGTGCGCTCAGAGATTGCACCAATGATTTCTTCAGCAGGTACTGCGACCAGTTTCAATCCGTGCTGGTCGGTAACGCTTTGAGCAATGTAAATATCCGTTGGGAAATTGTTGATGTCAATAACTATTTCTGTCCGACCAGGACGAAGCGCAACTGCAGACATCAATGCTTTGTGCAAATTGATTGAGGTGTTGTCACAACTAATCACAGAGTCTGGTGCTGCACCGATGAGTGGAGCAATCATGTTGCCAACACGCTGCGGCATCGCAAGCCAATCTTCATTCCACGAACGAATCAGGCGTTCACGCCATTCAACTTCAATTGTGTGATGCAGCAATTCACGTGATCGCAGCGTTAATGGGCCAAGCGAATTGCCGTCGAAGTATCTAACGTCTGACGGAATATCAAACTGTGCCCGTAGTGGAGCCAACACGTCTTGTGCATCACGATTGCGCGCTAGTTCTTCTGCGTCAGTGAAATTCACGATTTATCTTTCAGTAACTGTGCGAGCGTCCAGTCTCCCACCAATGTGCCACGACGCAACAAATCATACGGCAGGTTGAAATGATCACGATTAGCGACCACCTTTGTTTCTGCAGTGGTTCCACTTATTTGCAAGTGGTTCGCATATTCAGCATTCTGGCGAATGAACTCTGAAGATTCTGATTCCCCAACGGCGCACAGCGCTCGTGACAGTCCGTGGGTGGGCGCAAGTAATTGTGGGCTGACGGCAGCAGCCGATTCGGGTGTCAGATGAAGCGGATCATTTGTGTCGGTAACGACCAATGGCCGCAAGTCATAGATTCCGCTTAACAGCACCACGCCAGACAAGCGCGATGCAATTGCATATTCGCGAGCACACATGGCAGCAAGATGAGCACCTGCACTGCACCCGGCAAGCACTACTTGGGTTGGTTCTAATTCTTTAATCGTTTTCTCAACGTCAATGATGCATTCCTCGATGATGTCGGGGATTGCGGCAAAAGGCGCCAAGGTGTATTCCACAGCGTGCAACGAAACGCCCTCTGTCTTTGCGTCGTTTGCGTTGAATAGAGAATCTGCAGCGGATAGTCGCTGCCAGTACCCGCCATGGATATAAATCAGAAGCGGGCGGTGAGGTTGCCGCAGCGAGACAGGGTCATGGGGTGCGCTGAGTTCGTGATATTCAGCAAGGTATTCATCAAGCGGACGTAGGGCATGACGCGAAGGCGAATACTGTTGAACAACATCAGCATCTGGGGCTGACTGCCAATCGAAAGGCGTGCTCACTGCATTGGGCGAGTGCCGGCGATGGTGGTGCGGTGCAATTCTCGGCGGAACCCGGCGTAATCGTTCAGCGCATAATGCTGAGTTGACCGGTTATCCCATATGGCCAAATCTCCGTTGCTCCACTTGTGTCTTACGGTGAACTTCGCATCGGTTGTGTGCAGATGCAGCCAATCCATAATCCGCAACTTTTCAATCTCGTCCGCAATTCCCGTGATGTCGCGTACATACGCACGGTTGTAAAAGAGCACCAACTTTTCGGTCTCCGGATGAGTCGTGATCAGAGGGTGAATCTCAGTGTCGTTCGCGGTTTCGTCGCACACGATATTCATACTGGAAAGCCCTGAATGAATCACTTGCATCTTCGGTGAGTATGCATCGCGCGCAGTATGAATAGCAGCAAGGTGAGAAAACTGTTCCTTGTACGCATCAGACAACGCGTTGTACGCAGCTGTCATTGAAGACCACAACGTATCTCCCCCATATGGCGGAATATCAAGCGCATGGAGAACTGTGAATGATGGCGGCGCTGGTTGAAAACTGAAGTCGCTATGCCATGCACCACCAAAGTTGAATGCATTGCCGTCTTTAGCTTCTTTCAGAACTTTGATGACTTCAGGATGGTCAGGGCTTGGTTCAATAAACGGTGACTCAGCAGCAGGCCCGAGGCGATGAGAAAAATCCACTTGCTCAAGAGCCGTCAACGATTGGTTCGGGATGATGATCACTTCATGTTCACACGCCACTTCCCGCAATGACCCCAATTGTGAATCGGTGAGAACTTTCACATCGTCCACATGGACCGTGGCACCTAGAACTCCTGTTAAACGCTCAACCCGCATGCCTCTACCGTAGAGCACGAGAGACCAATAGAGATTCAGCATGGTGTTTTGTGGCAACATCAATACGTGGCGTTTAGAGATGGAGACGGGTGGGTGCTGTGCACCAGGTGTCAATCCCGCCATTGGGGACTCCACGGTGCAGCCGGACTATTGCTAGTGCGTACCGACCTCGAGATTCCTTGTGTTCTTCTTCAATTGCGGGCCGCATGGACCCATGGTGGAGGCACTTGGGCGTTGCCTGGCGGCGCGCTTGATTCACATGAAGACTCCGTAACTGCTGCTGCGCGTGAAGCACATGAAGAAGCAGGAATTGAACCCCAACATCTTGAATTCAAGGCAGTCTTTTCTGACGACCACGGCAACTGGCGTTACGACACTGTGATTGCCCACACCACAACTGATGCAGGCGCATACGAAGCGAACGCAGAATCTGACGACTTGCGATGGGTGCCCGTTGACGAAGTGAGCCTCTTTGATCTTCATCCAGGCTTGCGCAACACCTGGCCAGTTTTAATTGATCACGTAAAAACGTCTCTTCAGAACTAGTTCGCCATGCGCAAAAGAACTCTGTACCTTCTTCAGGCCGCCACGGCATTGGGCGGAATGGGTTATGGCGTCATGTTTACGGTGCTCGATGATTTTCGAGATAATTACGGAATCACCGAAGCACAACTAGGCATCATTGTCGGTATCGGTTTCATCACTGGGTTCCTGTCACAAATTCTGTTCGCCCCGCTGGCAGACAAGGGTCACGCAAAGAAACTTGTGATGACCGGCATCGCAATTGAAATAGTCGGAACTTTGTTTATGGCCTTTGGCCAAGCATTTCTTCCTCTGATAATCGGACGATTACTTGCGGGTTTCGGAGTTGGAATTTCCGAACCTGCATTACGACGCATTCTTATTTTGTCTGACCCAGAGCGAATGGGACAGAACCTTGGCCTTATTGTTAGCGCCAGTGTTGCTGGATTTACGGCTGGCCCCATCGTGTCAGCTCTTACTGCAGACACACTGGGAATTGCTGCACCATTTCTATTAGTCGCGTTCCTCTTGGTTGTTGTTGGTTTCGGATTATTCAACTTGCAGTTTCAAGAGGCAAACATCGAAGATGCGCCAACTCAGCGTTTGGCATTTGACATGCTGCGTATTCGTCCACTTGCCGGTGCAATTGTGATGGGCCTTGCGTTATTCGCAATGATCGGCACCTTTGACGCAGTGTGGTCCGTCATGATGGACGACATGACGGCACCCACATGGGTCGCAAACGTCGGCATCAGTTTGTTTGCATTCCCAATGATTTTTTTGGCGCCTCGCGGTGGTCGACTCACCCAGAAGTTCGGACCATTCAAAGCAAGCATGACAGGACTGTCGATCGGTGCTGTATGTCTTGTGTTGTATGGAACATTGTGGTCTCCGTACCCAATGCTTGCTATCGGAGTCATTCATGGCGTCGTTGACGGATTAACAGTGACGGGCGGATCAGCGGCCGTTGCATTGGTAGCTCCACGCGAACGTCTTGCCTCGGCTCAGGGTTTATTCGGTGGTCTCCAAACACTGACAGGCGGAGTTGCGGCAGTTTTGGCCGGCACGGCCTACGGAATAATTGGGCGAGCAACGTTCGTGTGGTGCGCAGGCGCAATGTTGTTGTTCATTGCAATTGGCGCATGGCTGGCAAAAGACAGCCTGCATATCACGGGTAGCGACAACACAATTGATGCGTAACTAGCGCACTGCTTGAATTGCTGTCCACACGTTGAACGATGTGCACGGCATATCAATATGTGTGACACCTAAGTGGCTCACAGCATTGACAACTGCGTTATGAACTGCAGGAGTTGCCCCGATTGTTCCGGCTTCACCAATTCCCTTCGCACCTAATGGGTTGCGCGGTGTTGGTGTTTCCATCGGAACGCGTTCAAAACTTGGCAATTCAGCAGCAGAGATAAACCCATAATCAGCAAGGTTCGATGTGATGGGGTTGCCATCAGGATCGTACGCAATGACTTCAAGAAGTGCCTGCGCAACACCCTGTGCGATTCCCCCGTGTACCTGGCCATCAACCAGCAACGGGTTAATGATTGTTCCGGCGTCGTCGCATGCAATATGTCGTGCAACAACTACTGAACCAGTTTCCACATCTACTTCAACTACGCATACATGTGTGCCGAATGGGAATGTTGCACCCTCAGGCACGTAGTCCACTTCAGCTTCCAGTGGTGCGTCAATTTCAATCATGAGTTCTGCCCACGTACGCGCAGGTGTTGGTGAACCCTTGACATGGAATGCTCCACGAACCGTATCAATGATGATGTCTTCCACTGCTGCTTCCAACAGATCAGCTGCGCGCTGTTTTGCTTTTTCAATTACTGATTCCGCAGCCAACTTCGCGGCGCTTCCGCCAACCTGCAGTGAGCGTGAACCACCAGTTCCTCCACCACGATCAACATCATCAGTGTCTCCGAAACGGAACTCAATCTTGTCCATTGGGATACCCGTTGTTTGCGACACGATCATGGCCCATGCAGTGTGATGACCTTGACCGTGCGAGCTTGAGCCCGTGCGCACAATTGCGCCACCATCAGCTTTGATTTCAACCGAGCCGTAATCGCCTGAACCCATTGGGTTAGTTGTCTCAACATACGATGCGATGCCGATACCAATTTGTACAGGGTCCTTGCTGTCGCGACGCTTCTTTTGTTCAACAAGAAGTTGGTCGTAACCAGCAGCCTTTAGTGCAAGCTCAAGTGCTGCTGCATATTCACCAGAGTCATACTTCGCGCCCATTGGAGTTGTGAGCGGAAAGTCTGACGGGGCGATGTAGTTACGACGACGCACTTCAGCTGGGTCAATGCCACAGACACGTGCGAATTCATCAATGGTGCGTTCGATTGCCGCAGTTGCTTCAGGACGACCAGCGCCACGATATGCAACTGTTGGTGTTGTGTTGGTAACAACAGAGTTTGATTCAAACTGCACATTGGCGATGTCGTACACGCCGCCAGCCATCATGCGAGTCATGTACGGCAACACTGCGCCCGCACGTGCATATGCACCCGCGTCTTGCAAAAGATCAAGACGGTATGCAGTAATGCGACCATCGCGTGTACCACCCATGCGAGTGCGTTGACGTTGCGCACGACCATGACCCATCGCCAACATGTTCTCGGTACGAGATTCGGTCCAGCGAACAGGTACGCCGAGTTTGCGTGTTGCCCAGCCCACAAGAATTTCTTCGGGGTACACACCAGATTTGGCACCAAAGCCACCACCAACATCTGGAGTAATAACGCGAACTTGTGACTTATCCAAACCAAAAACTTCAGCTAAGCCGTCACGAGCGCCATGCGCACCTTGACTGCATGCCCACTGCGTTAAGCGTTCGCCGTCCCATGTGGAGACGCATGAGCGCACTTCCATTGGCGCCGGAGCAACACGTTGGTTTTCAATAACAAGATCAACTACAACTTCGCAGTCGGCAAAAATATCGTCGTTGCTGCGTGCAGCAAATGTAAGAACAACGTTGGTCTCAGCATCAGGATGCAGCAAGACTCTGTTCGAGAATGAATCATCCATATCAAGAACCGCTTCAAGCGGCTCGTAGTCAACAATCACAGTCTCAGCAGCATCAACACCAGAAGTTTTATCTTCGCTGACAACGATTGCTACGAGATCACCTACATAGCGAACTGTGTCGATTGCCAAATAGGGAAACAGCATCGCCTTATTCATCATGCCGTTAGCTGGACCAGCCGGCGCAATATCAATATCTGCTGCGGTCCATACGGCACGAATGCCCGGCATTGACAAGGCCTCTGAAGCATCAATGCTTAGAAGTCGCGCATGCGCCATTGATGAACGAACAAAGGTGAGGTGCAAGGCACCTGGCATTGGCAAGTTTGCGATGTATGTACCTTCACCTGTTAAGAAGCGTGGGTCTTCAATTCGAACAACTCGAGTGCCGAGAATGCTCATGCTGTCCAACCACCGTCAACAACAAACTCTGATCCGGTGGAGTACGCGCTGTCATCACTGCCGAGGTACAGCGCAAGACGAGCAACGTGAATGGGTTCCGCTTCGTAGCCAAGTGGAATACGTGTACGCACTGCTTCACGAACACCTTCACCCGCTGCATCAAACGTTTGCAGCATTGGAGTATCAATGATTCCGGGATGAATTGAGTTCACGCGAACACCAAACGGGGCCAATTCTTTCGCGACACCTTTTGTCATGCCGCGTACTGCCCACTTACTTGCACCGTACGCAAGGAAACCAGGTGTGCCACTAAGGCCAGCAACTGATGAAATATTCACGATGCTTCCCTTGCCGCGATTGACCATGTGTGGAGCAACTGATTTCATGCCAAGGAAAACGCCGGTGACATTGATGTCCATTGTGCGAGTGAATGCAGGAAGTGTTGTATCTAGTACGGAACCTTGTTCGAAAATTCCGGCGTTATTAACAAGAATGTCGATCTGGCCATATGTCTCAAGCACCGAAGCAACGACTGCATTCCAGTCGTCTTCGCTGGTGACATCGTGATGAAGAAAGACACATTTGGAACCATCTGGTGACAGACGCTTAGCGGTCTCTTGCCCTACAGAATCAAGCACGTCACTAATGACGACTCGGGCTCCTTCATCGATAAAGAGTTGCGCTTCAGACGCACCCATTCCACGTGCTCCACCAGTAATTAGTGCGACTTTGCCTTCAAGACGAGATTTTCCCATAAGGGAAATAGTACTCGCCGACTTGTCCAAGCCTTTAGTGAACGATTCCGGCCTTGTCGTCCGAGCGAATCTGCAGAACCAGTCGTATCGCCACCACTATTAACAGTGAGGCAAACAGCACATTCGAGACTGAGTCAGACATTCGCGCCGAAATCCAGCCACCGACGATGGCAGATGGAATGCCCGAGAGCCCCACGATGGTTGCTGCTCGCAAGTCAACATTCTTCTTTGTGCGATTTCGATACGTGCCCATAAGTGATGTGGGGATGATTACCAAGACTGATGTTCCTTTTGCCATGGCCGCAGGCAAGTGCAACAACATCATCATCGCTGGCACCATGATGACTCCGCCACCAACGCCAAGTAACCCAGCAAGAATTCCTGTCGCAACACCAATGGCGATGAGGGCGACAATGCTGCCAGTAGTCAGAACTCCACGAGTTCCAGATTCGATAGGAAGGAATAGTCGTATAGCGGTGACCACAAGAATTCCAGCAAAGGCAATTGCCAAAACTCGATGCGGCAATACATGAAGCAACTTCGTTCCGAGAACAGCACCGACGAGTGCACCCACGGCAAGACACAAGCCAACACGCCAATCAACGTGATCATGACTCCAGTACGAAATCAGTGATGCAGCTGAAATAGGGAGAACTGCAGCCAATGAAGTGCCGTGAGCGATGCGCTGATCCATCTTTGCAATGAGCACTAGGCCAGGCACAATAAGGATTCCCCCGCCAACGCCAAACATGCCAGACAAGAAACCAGCAGCTATTCCTACAAGGGCTACGGTGAGGAATGGTATTGGTTGTGGCTGTTGACTTGAACTTGATTGAGGCTGCGACATTGATATCTCCTCATAGATATTCGCACATCTCGGTTCACTTCGTAAGTTTCTTAGAATGAGGAACAGACCTTATTTTCTAGGGCTTCTCATTGCATCAGTTTTTCTCACTGCGTGTTCCACATTCTCAGCAAGATCTCCGACCACAAACTCGACGAATGAATCGCTCGTCACCCAAATTACGTCGCACTGCACAGACTTGGATGCGCCTGAACTTGGTGAAGGAAAAATGTGCGTCGACAACGGCTTCAGAATTAAGGCTGATGATTTCTCTTTCTCCAATTGGGGACGATCTACAGAAGCCGATGCCAATGTCACAATTCAAACATTGATAGATCTCTTCGGTCACAGTGCAGTTTGTGTTGATGGGCCATCTAGCGAATGCACTATTCGGCCGACTACCACGCAAAAGCTTGAAGAATGGAACAACGCTCTTGCCGGCGGACGATGTGAAGGGCTAGCAACACTGAGCACTCGCTTCCTTCTGAAACTTGATGACCCAGCTACCTTCACACCTAACGCAACTCGCGTGGCGGATTTGCAGCGCGGAAATCAGTTACTTGATTCTTCAATTGTCTATTGGTGGGCAACGCAATTTCTTACTGAAGTATCTGACCGAGCAGCGACCTCTCGCACGAAATCTCCACTGCAATTGGTTGATGACCTGATCCAGGGCTTAGCAAACAAAGTTGGGTACACCGTTGGGTTGTACTTTGGCTCCTCGGGTCATGCCGTTACTCCGTTTGCAGTGACTCACCGAGGGGAAAACTTCATCATCCATGTGTATGACAACAATTTTCCCGGTGTACGCAAGGAAATAGTTGTTAACGGAACCACAAACGCGTGGAACTATTCAGCAGCACGCGCACAGCCAGATGGGAGCAGCGCCGATTGGACCGGCACCACAGGCACCTTGGAACTAACTCCAATGTCGTCTCGCAAGGGACCATTTAAATGTTCCTTCTGCTCAACCTCTACAACAGCAACGGACACCGTGATCACCATTGCATCACGTGATCCTGCTGCTGCCGGCTACACATTCATTACAACTCGCGATGGACAACGCATTGACGCTTCACCAGATGGCGTAGTCAACACAATTACGGGTTCCACCTATGACCTCAGTAAAGGTTTTGGTGGCGGGCTCGTCACGATACATATTCCGAACACAATCACCGATTTTGATGTTGAGGTTCGTCGAGGTTCGTCCGTAGTCCCGGCTGCTGACGTTGTGGTGGCAATTCAACGCCCACAGGCAGCAAATATTCAAGTCTCTGGTGACCTTGCCCACACTGTTGTCGGTTCTTCATCAAAGAACACAACACTGATTGCAGTCCGCTCCGATTCCACCTCGGTGTCTGCACCATCAGAGAATTCAGCCAGACTCACTATTGCTTCTGGCGGTCAACTCTCACGCACAGAATTACCTCGCGGACATACTCTTCTGATTCATCAAATTGAAGACAATGCAATTGAAGTCGCCATCAAAGGTGAGAACGGTTCTGAGATCAGTTCCGCCTCGCTCAACGCATTTGAAGACTCTCCAGCAACTGAAGTAACACTCGCCATTTCTGAGTTGGGAGCAATCGTTTCAACAACATCAGACGTTGAACCAGTACCAGTTCGTGCACCAAGTACCGTCAATTTCACACCAGGGAAGAAGAAACCTGTGGCACCGACAAGCACAACCGACCCATCAAGTATTGAAATTGCGTTGCCCGACTAAGCAACAATCAATTACTGAAACTGTGAAGCAATGTTGGCCCAGATTGAGCCATACGCATCAAGGCGTTGCGCAGCACTTCCACCCAATGTGAAGTCCGGAACACACACTTCGTCGAAACCCTGATCAACATATTGACCAATGGCATCAACGATCTGTGAAGTGGTGCCGACAATGGAACGTTCCATCGGAACTTTTGTCCTCAATTTTTCAGCAGATGCTTCATCAGGTGTAATAAAGAAAAGTGCTTGCACAGACTTGCGCATGGTGTTGATGTCGCGACCTTCTTTGTCACAGGCTTCACGCAATTTCTGCATGACTTCCCCTGCGCCTTCAGGTGGTCCCCATGTATTCCACTCTTGAGCGAAACGTGCGGTAAGACGCAACATGCGCGGCCCGCCTGTTCCGACAAGGATTGGCAACGGTGATTGCACTGGCTTTGGTTCACATGGCGTGTTGATGATTGTGAAGTGTTTGCCCGCAAACGACACGCGGTCTTCTGACAACATGCGCGACGTAATCTCAATTGCTTCCGCAAATCTGTCAACGCGATCTTTGTTTCCGAATAGCTCGATTCCAAACGCTGTGTGCTCGTTGATCTGCCAACCAGCACCCATGCCCAAAACGAATCGGCCGTTACTGATGCGATCAATCGTGGCTGCACGATTCGCAATTAGCGCCGGATGATTCATGGTGGTTGGAGTCACCAATGATCCGAGACGAATACGTGACGTAGTCGCAGCAAGTGCCGACAAGATGCTGAAACACTCGTGCATGTCACCACCGATGGGTTCACCATCAGGAGTATTCGGCATGTAATGGTCTGCGTACCACAGGCCATCCCAGCCCATGTTTTCTATTTCAGTAGCAAGGTCACGGACTTCAGTCCATGGGCGTTCACTATTGGGCCATATTGAAAACTTCATTGATGGTTAATGAATCAGGATGGGCCGCTGAACATACCGCGGTATGTCTCTGGCTTTCCAGGAGACTCTTCGCCTTCGTAGCGGTTGATCTCTGAGCGAGCAACAACGCTCCAGTGCACTTCGTCTGGACCATCGGCCAAACGCAATGTGCGCTGGCTCGCGTACATACGTGACAACGGAGACCACTGAGAAACACCAGTTGCGCCGTGCATCTGAATTGCTTCGTCGATGATGGCGCACACGCGAATGGGCACCATTGCCTTGATGGCGCTTACCCAAATACGAGCTTCAGCGTTACCCATAGTGTCCATAGCTTTTGCAGCACGAAGAACCATGAGACGACATGCTTCGATTTCGATACGTGCCTTTGCAATCACTTCTGGGTTCTTGCCCAAACGAACAATTGGTTTACCGAAAGCTTCGCGAGTAAGTCCACGACGAATCATGAGCTCAAGCGCACGCTCTGCAGCACCGATTGAACGCATGCAGTGGTGAATACGGCCAGGTCCGAGACGTACTTGTGAAATCTCAAAACCTTTTCCTTCGCCCTGCAGAATGTTTTCTTTTGGAACGCGCACGCTGTTGAAACGAATATGCATGTGACCATGAGGTGCATCGTCTTCGCCGAACACTTCCATTGGTCCAACAATTTCAACACCTGGTGTGTCTCTCGGAACAAGAATTTGCGAATGCTTGCGACTTGGAGGACCATCAGGGCTAGTGAGCAGCATCACAATGAAAATCTTGCAACGTGGGTCGCCTGCGCCTGACGCGTAGTACTTGTCACCAGTGATAACCCACTCGTCGCCGTCAAGTTCTGCACGGCACTGAAGGTTCTTTGCATCAGATGACGCAACGTCTGGCTCGGTCATTACGTAGGCAGAACGAATCTCGCCGTTAAGAAGTGGCTTCAACCACTTTTCTTTTTGAGCAGGTGTTCCGACGCGCTCAAGAACTTCCATGTTGCCGGTGTCAGGAGCTGAACAGTTCAGGCACTCCGACGCAAGCGGGCTCTTGCCAAGTTCTACGGCGATGTATGCGTAGTCGAGGTTTGAAAGGCCTTCGCCAGTTTCTGCGTTTGGCAGGAAAAAGTTCCACAGACCCTGTGCTTTTGCCTTTGACTTCACGCCTTCAAGCAATTCGAGTTGACCTGGCACGTACTGCCAACGATCTTCTCTGTTTTCACCAAGAGCGTAAAACTTCGCTGCCATTGGCTCGACTTCTTCAGCGATGAACTTCTTCACGGCATTGAACAAAGGCAACGCCTTTGCAGACATCGCAAAGTTCAATTCTGAGTCGGTCTCGTTTCCTGTGTGCATTCCTGGCTTTGGCATGATGTCCTCCTACATAGGTCCCCAGCGCTGGGGGTATGGAATGACCTTAGTTCGCAGGGGGCTAAATCTCCTGAGGCGGAGCCTTTTCGGTAGGTATCCCTCATTAATGCGGTGGCGCCATTGCCCACTATTGTTCTTAGGCACCTTAAGAAGGATCTTTATGTCAAACATCGAGCAACCGAAACCAGCCTCTGTCCACACCAAGGCAAAGAACTCCACCGTCACCCCGCCCTCGGATGCCGGTGACTTCGAGCGCGCCAAGCGCGGCTTCATTGCCTCACTACCCACGGGTCGCATCAACGATGCCACCGGCCGAATGGTGCTCGACGTTAATAGGTATGACTTCCTGCGCGCTGGTGGCCCTTCACCTGAAACTGTGAACCCCAGCTTGTGGCGTCACGCCCAACTCAATGCGCATCACGGACTTTTTGAAGTTGCCGATGGCGTGTGGCAAGTGCGTGGTTATGACATTTCGAACATCACCTTTATCAAGGGAACAGAAGGCTGGGTCGTAATCGACCCACTCACCACCGAAGCAACAGCTCGTGCCAGTTACGAACTGATCACCGCACAACTCGGCCACCGCCCCGTTACTGCCGTTATCTACACCCACTCACACGCAGACCATTTCGGTGGTGTTCTTGGTGTCACAACCCAAGACGAAGTTGATGCTGGAAAATGCCGCGTCATTGCCCCTGTCGGATTCCTTCATGAGACAGTCGGAGAAAATGTCATTGCAGGTCCTGCCATGGGACGCCGCGCCGCATACCAATTTGGTCCGCTACTTCCTGCTGGCCCAACCGGCCACGTTGATTGCGGACTTGGCAACTCAGTTCCGCTTGGGCCTCCAGGGTTGATTGCACCTACCGAAGACATCACGTTTACGGGTGAGGAATTAGTTGTTGACGGTGTTCGCATCATCTTCCAGTTGACGCCGGAAACTGAAGCACCTGCAGAGATGAACTTCTTCTTTCCTGATCAGGGTTGGTTGTGCATGGCAGAAAACTGCTCGCACACAATGCACAACTTGGTACCAATTCGTGGCGCGCAAGTTCGTAACTCGTTGAAGTGGTCAAAGTACATCGATGAATCAATTGAACTGTTTGCTGCTGATACAAAGATTCTTTTCACATCTCATAACTGGCCACGTTGGGGAAATGAAGATCTGCATGAGTTCCTCATTCAACAACGTGACTTGTACAAATGGATTCACGACCAGTCAATGCGTTTTGCAAACCAAGGGTTCACACCTTTGGAAATTGCGGCAACTCTCGTAATGCCAGATGAGTTCAAAGCCAATGACCACACCAGTGGTTATTACGGAGACTTAGTACATAACTCAAAAGCTGTGTACCAGCGTTATCTCAGTTGGTATGACGGCAATCCGGCGAACCTCAACAAATTGCCACCTACCGAAGTAGGTAAACGATATGTGGAACTTGCCGGTGGTGCCGATGCATTGATTGCTAATGCACAGAAAGCATTTGACAATGGCGATTACCGCTGGGTGGCAGAACTTGTGAACCACTTGGTGTTCGCAGACCCAACCAATACTGCTGCACGTAACTTGCAAGCAGATGCACTTGAACAACTTGGATACCAAGCAGAGTCATCAACTTTCCGAAATGCGTATCTGATGGGTGCACAAGAATTACGTCAAGGACCACCAAAGCCAACACCAATGCCAGTGCGAAATAGAGGACTCCTTCTCGCAATGACAATCGAACAACTCTTTGACTCACTTTCTGTACGAATGAAGTCGGAAGAGTTGGGTGGTGTTTCACTGTGCGTCAACTGGTATTTCACAGATATAGACGAAAAGTGGATTCTTGGTATTTCAAACCGCACGTTGTACGCAACTCCGGGTCGTCATGAAAAATCTGCTGCTGCAACAATCACATTGACTCGTCTCACCATGCTTGATGTGGTCACGCAGGCAACAACCTTCGTTGACCAAATCACTGCAGGCACCATCTCTATTGATGGCGATGCCTCAGCATTGGTAGAGATTTTCGGAAAACTCGACACCATCACAACAGGATTTGCAATCGTCGAACCGTAATCATTCCGGGGGGAACATGACAACAGAACTATGGCAACTAGAAGCAACCGAAACTGCTCGTCTTGTTCGTGAACGAACTGTTAGCGCTGTAGAAGTCACTGAAGCACATATCGCGCGTATTGATGCAGTAAACGGCAAACTCAACGCAATTGTGGTGCGCACTGATGAACATGCCCGTGCTCAAGCATCATTAATTGATTCTGGTTCAGCAACTGGTCCTCTTGCTGGCGTTGCAATGACAACAAAAATCAATACCGACCATGTGCCCTATGTGATGGACAACGGCATCGCGATGTTGAAAGACAACATGTCTTCAATGACACACAAATGTATAGAAGGACTGCTTACTGATGGTGCTGTCATGTTGGGACGCACCAACTCCCCTTCGTTCGCACTGCGATCACATACCGGAAATGATTTGCACGGTCAGACTCACAACCCACACGGAAAACATCTGACACCTGGCGGTTCAAGCGGCGGTGCTGGTTCAGCAGTTGCATCAGGCATGTGTGCAATTGCCCAAGGTAACGACGTTGCAGGATCTGTGCGTTGGCCAGCATTTTGCAATGGCATCATCGGTTTGCGTCCAACAATGGGTCGCATGCCATCAGGGGGCACAAATCCAAACCCACGTGGATTATCCGGAATGATGATGTCAACGCAAGGTCCTCTCGCTCGCACAATGGCAGATCTTCGTCTGACTTATTCAGCAATGCAGTACCCGAACTGGGCTGACCCATTTTGGGTTCCAATGCAGAATGACTTTCCCGCACCAAAGTCTCCAATACGAGTTGCACTAATTACTGAAGATGGCCACCCAATGGATGACGCAACAAAGACAGCAGTGCGAACTGCTGGACGTTTGCTTGAAGATGCCGGTTATGAAGTGGAAGAAATTTCTCCCCCAATGCTGGAGACACTCTTCTCGATGTGGCTGCGGTTAGGCGCAATGGATGTTCTGCTTGGTCTTGTGCCTTCATTGCCTGGCATCAATGACTCTGGCCTAACAAAGGCAACAGAAGGAATGCTCCCAATGTTCCCCGAGCCAACTCCGCAAGTATTGATGAAAGCACTCGCCGACAGAGACATGATGTTTCGTGCTTGGAATCAATTTTTTGAAACATACCCACTAATCGTGATGCCAGTTTTGACAAAACCATTTATGAGAATGAACGAAGACATAGAAGGTTCCGAAATAATGGCGCCACTCTGGGACCACCTTCGGTACACCGTCAATTTGGCATCTCTTGCAATCCCGTCGCTTGCCTTTCCTATTGGGAATCATGATGGAGCGCCGCAAGGCGTCCAGATCGTTTCTCATTCATGGCGTGAAGACCTGCTGCTTAATGCTGGCGATGCTTTGGAATTGCGACTAGGCAAGGTCCACGTCGTCGACCCTGTCTGGTAGGCCACCCCATCCACCACCAATCCCTTCCGATTGGTTAAAACATGTGTGGGCGGAGACTCACCTTTCTAGGGGGCTCCTTATGAAACATTCACGCATTATGGGTGCCGAAGCTTTCGGTACTTTTCTTCTCATGATGGGCGGGCCTGGTACCGCCATTCTTGTTCCAGCATTCGACGGCAAAGTTCTGATGGTGTCTTTGGCATTCGGATTGTCGTTATTGATTGCTGCGTACTCAGTTGGTCCCGTATCGGGATGCCACATCAACCCCGCAGTCACCATCGGTCTTGCAATCAGCAAGAAGTTAGACAAAGCACTGATTCCCTATTACATCGTTAGCCAACTAATTGGTGCGGCACTTGGTGGTGCAGCAATTCTGGGAATTGCATCTGGAACAAAAGACGGATTCACCGTGTCGACCGCCAACTTTGCCGTCAACGGATACGACGCGTTGTCGCCGAATGGATATAACTACATATCAATGATGCTGGTGGAAATAATCCTCACAGCAGTTCTTGTTTATGTTGTCTTGGCCACAACTAGTCCAAAATTCTCGCAAGGCTTTGGCGGGCTCACTGCCGGTATGACACTTGCTTTGATTCACATGATCAGCATTCCAATTGACAACACATCGGTTAACCCGGCTCGTTCATTCGGAGTCGCTATTTTCGCTGGCGGCGAAGCGATGACTCAACTGTGGGCGTTCTTCGTGTTCCCCATCATTGGTGCTGTTGTTGGCTCAGTTCTTTACAAGGCCATTAACGAATAAACCGTGTTCCTCGTGGCATAACAATGTGGGCGTTCAACCGCCTACTGTTATGCCATGACATCGATTCTTGATATCCCTCGCGTCAATACCCCAGCGGGTGGTTGGCACGGCGACATGCCAGGCCCCTTCCTCACTGCTGCATCAGAACCACTTATTGCCGGAGCACCAGACCTTCGTGGAACGTGGCGCGCACTTGAGGTCACCATCAACGGCGAACCTGCACCAGAGAACATGCCCATGTGGAAACACATAGAGCGCATTGAACAAGCCGGCGATCGCGTCATTGTCACAGCAGGTCATGTCATCCATGACTTTGCTCACGTTGACGGCACTTTCGAAAACGGCTGTCACGATGTTCTGGAGATAGATCTCAAAACACCGATGGTGGTGTCTGCTAGTTACGAAGATGGTGTCTTGGTGCTTCGCCCACAGGGAATCCCTGGTATTGAGGTCAAGCGCTGGCGCGAAGGCGAATACTTGATGTGGGAATACCACGGCGCTTTCTCCATGAAGCTGGAGCGCATAATCTGAAGACCTCACCGAAATGAGGTAGCCATATGGCGCATCGCGTCACTGCACCAGCTATGCAACGAGCACGCCGCTTGCTCGACCAACGCATCACTCCATTCGTCACAACAGGCGCAATCAACTTCGCCGTCACTTCAACTGAAGAATGGTTTGAATCTCCTGGTTACGAGGCTGCCGTCGCTTCGCCTGTCACGCCTTTTGCCATTGGTTCAAAATGGGGCCAAGCATGGCACACACGCTGGTTTCATCTGACTGCAGTTGTTCCACGACATCTGGCGAACGTAGATATCGCTGCATATATCGATATCGGTTTCAAAGGGCACGGTGATGGTTTTCAAACGGAAGCTCTTGCCTACATGAACGGACAGATTGTTCATGCAATTCAGCCAGATCGTCGGTTACTCCATCTCGGCGCGCATGATGCCGGCACAGAAATTGATATTTGGGTTGAAGCTGCAGCAACGCCAATCATCGCTGGACATGAGTACGGCTACGGTCCCACATCATTTGGTGACCCAGCAACTGCGCCAACACATGCGGTGTATACATTTCGTGCTGCGCAACTTGTTGCCTTCAACGCCGCCATCAATGACTTAGCAATTGCATTGCACGCAGTGATTGACCTCACGATTGATCTTCCAGACAATTCTCCACAACGCGCCCGTGCTTTCGCCGCACTTGAACAGTGCGACCTTGCGCTTGATGTCAACGACGTTGCTGGGACTGCTGTTGCTGCACGTCGCACACTTGACGCAGTCTTGGGTGTTGGTAATGGTCCATCAGCACACAGAATTACTGCAACAGGGCACGCTCATCTTGATACCGCCTGGCTGTGGCCCATTCGCGAAACTCGCCGCAAAGCTGTTCGTACATTTGCAAACGCAGTTGACCTGCTGACCAAGAATCCTGATGCTGTGTACTGCCATAGCCAAGCGCAGCATTATGCGTGGGTGGCTGAAGACGCACCAGACATCTTTGCCCGCGTTACTGAACTTGTTCGAGAAGGTCGATGGGAAGTCATTGGAGGCATGTGGGTTGAAACCGACCTCAACTTGCCATCAGGTGAGAGCTTGCTTCGCCAGCTTGCGCAGGGTCAGCGTTCGTTCCGCGAGTGGTTCGGCATCACCTGCTCGGGTGCATTCTTGCCAGACGACTTCGGATACCCCGGCTCATTGCCCCAAATTGTTTCGCACGGCGAGTGCAATTGGTTCTTTACGCAAAAACTCAGTTGGAATGAAACAAATAAGTTTCCGCACAACACTTTTTGGTGGGAAGGAATTGATGGCACACAAGTGTTCACTCACTTCAGCCCAGTTGATACCTACAACGCAATCATGACGCCATCGCAATTGCGTTTTGCTGAACGCAATTACAAAGACCATGCAGGCTCCTCGCACTCGCTGGTTCTCTATGGCCATGGCGATGGCGGCGGCGGGCCAACACAAACGATGATCGACCGTGGTCGGCTCGCTTCGGATCTAGAGAATGTCCCACGCGTCACCTTCGGCACAGTTGCAGGGTTCTTTGAAACCTCACAAAAGGAATACGGCGCCACAGCCCCGCGTTGGGTTGGCGAAATGTATTTTGAGAAACACCGCGGCACCTATTCAACGCAAGTGGGTACTAAGCAAGGAAACCGATCAAGTGAACGGCTACTGCATGAACTTGAGTTGTGGTCAGCACTTGCGCGTGTTCGTCCACCTGCGCTTGACGAACTGTGGCAACACGTTCTCACCCAGCAGTTTCACGACATCATTCCTGGTTCATCCATTGCATGGGTACACGACGATGCCGAAGCTATTCACGCAGAAGTTGCTTCAAACATTGAGGCGTTGTTAGTACGTGTAATTCCGGTGGCTTCTGGTGAAACTCATATTCTGAATCCGGCGCCAGTAGCACTGCACGCAGTTATTGATGTTGATGCATCACCAATGTGGGCAGATGCAGAGCCATTCGGTGCTGCCTTACCCTCTGCAACTCTTCCAACAGATGTAGTGCCAGTAATTGTTTCAACAAGTGACGACTCCATCACCATTGCTAACGGCATCGTCACGGTCACGTTTAATGCTGACGGAGCAATCACGACCTTCTCAAACGGCCATCGAGACGTGATTCCAACAACTTCTCAGGCCATGTTCGTCCTGCGACAAGACACACCTGCCGAATACGACGCGTGGGATATCGACGCAACAGATGCAAATGCGCCATCAACACCATTGCTTGCAACTGCACCACCTGTCATCGTGGAAACAACTCCCCTGCGCACCACTATTGAATGCGGGTTCGCCACTGATGCATCACGTTTCACTGTTCGGTTCGCCCTGCGTGCTGGAGAACCACAACTTGATGTTTCGATAGATGCCGACTGGCACGAACAAGAACGTCGCTTGCAATGGGTACTTCCCACCGATCTTCGTGCACTACATGCCGTATGTGGAACACAATTCGGTCATGTCACACGTGCGCGTCATGCAAACACCAGTTGGGATGTTGCTCGATTTGAAGTGTGTGCTCACCGCTACGTCGCAGTAAGCGAACCATCTTTTGGTGCAGCGATTCTTGCCGATGGCCCGCGAGGGTATGACATTCGCGGCAATGAGTTGCAACTCACAGTGTTGCGCTCACCGAAGTTTCCCGACCCAGAAGCAGACCTAGGGCATCAGCACTTGCAGTGGTCCGTAACGCTGCTTGATGGCGACCCAATTACAGATGGAATTGAGAACACTGCAGCACTCATGGCTCACCCCGTGCGAATTCTCGATGGTGTGCCGCGCGTTCCCGCTTCAGTGATTTCACTTGATGTTCCAGGTGCACTGATTAGTGCTGTTAAACCTGCAGACGACGGTAGCGACGACATTATTGTTCGTATCTGGGAAACACGCGGTGGCCGAACTAGCGGTTCATTAACCATTGACGGAATGACTGCGGCACAGACATGCAACGCCCTTGAAGACGCAGGAATGCCACTTGACGTTTCAGCGACTGGAACGGTGGCAATCGAATTGAAACCGTTCCAGATTATGACCCTGCGCATTACGCAGGATTAATTACGCAATAGCGCCAAACATCGCCATCAGCGGTATCGCTGCACGCATGTCACCAGTTGTGCCCTCACCCATGCGGTTCATCGCGTAGGCGTAGGTCAATTCAGCGTCAAGGTCATTCACAACAAGTGATCCACCCCAGCCACCCCAGAAGCATGCGCGTGGGTTTGGACTGAGTGGCGTGAATTCAGAATTCAATCCGTAACCCATTCCGAATTTCATTGGCACGCCAAGAATCAAATCTTGACCAGACATTTGTTCGGTGAATAGTGCCTCAACGCCTTTTGCAGATAAGAAACGCTTTCCGCCCGCTTCACCACCATGAGAAATGATTGACTGCAATTGCGCAACAGAACGTGCATTACCGTGACCATTTGCAGCAGGGCTTTCGCACTGGCGCCACTCAGGTGTCCATGCAATTTCAGCAGCGATCTTTGGGTTGGTGTAGGTGCGAACTGCAATACTGTCTGGCTTTGCAGTTGGGTCTAACAAACTGACACCAGGAATGACATTTGTAATTCGGTGGTGATGTTCTGGTGCTGTTCCAATATGGAAATCAGCACCAAGTGGTTCTGCAAAATTTTCACGGAAGAAGTTTCCAAGTGACTGCCCCGTCACGCGCTTCACCACTTCACCGATGAGATAACCCTGAGTGATTGCGTGGTAACCAGATTGTGAACCTGGCGTCCACCACGGCGCCTGAGCGCCAAGAACTGCTGCACACTTGTCATGGTTGAACAAATCGTCAGATGTCATGGGCTCTGCCCAACCTGAAAGACCAGCGGTATGTGCCATGAGATGACGAATCTCGATGCCTTCTTTACCATTGACTTTGAATTCAGGCCAGTGCTTGTACACCGGATCAGTAAGAGAGATTTCTCCGCGGTCAGCAAGTGTTAGCAACGTAAGAAACATCATGGTCTTTGTTGTTGACCACACATTCACAAGGGTGTCGCTCTGCCAATCTGAAGTGCGTTCCATCTCGCGATGACCACCCCAAATATCAACAACCATCTCGCCCTTATAGATGATGGCTACAGATGCGCCTACCTCGAAACCATCATTGAAATTGCTTGCGAATGCCTCGCTTACCCCTTCAAAACCAGGCTTTACTTTTCCATGCACAGTGACCACGACTGCCCCCTTCTGTATGACCAGACACTACTGTGAAGGAAACACGCTGTAGGAAGCGAACGCATTGGGGGAACAAAATGGCTGACAGATTTGAAAACGGATTCGGTGGCTTGGTTGCCGTAGTCACTGGCGGCGGAACCGGCATGGGCCGTGAACTTGTTCGCCAACTCACAGCACAAGGATGCGACGTCGCAACATGCGATGTCATCGCTGAGAACCTCGCTGAAACAATTGCCATCTGCACAGCCGACGGCAACTCAGGAAAAATTCTCAGCCACATCGCAGATGTTTCAAACGAAACGCAAGTTCTCGGGTTCCGTGACGCAGTTGCAGCATGGCGACCACATGTCAACGTTTTGTTCAACAATGCCGGTATCGGTGGCGGTGGCAGCATCGTTGAAAGCACCCGTGAACAGTGGGACAAGACTTTCGGTGTGTGCTGGTTCGGTGTGTACTACAACACTCGTGCATTTATGGACTTGCTCCTTGCTGCGCCATTCGGCCATATCGTGAACACAAGTTCAGTCAATGGGTTCTGGGCATCGCTTGGGCCGACTACTCCACACAGTGCTTACAGCGCCGCAAAGTTCGCGGTCAAGGGTTTCACCGAAGCACTCATCACTGATTTCCGTATCAACGCACCAACTATGCGTGCCTCTGTTGTGATGCCAGGTCATATCGGCACTGATATTGCAATCAACTCGAGCAAGTTGCTCGGAAACGACCCAGCCACAATGACTGCAGCTCAACTCGAGACTTCACGTGAACGGATGGCTCGCGCCGGAATGGATACTGCATCCATTCCAGACGCTGACCTTCGCAAATTGATGTCGGCTGGTGCTCAAGCCTTCCGCGATATGGCACCGATGACGGCCGCTGAAGCATCGGCGTTTATCTTGGCCAGCGTGCAACGTGGCGACTGGCGCATTCTTGTGGGCGACGACGCAGTAATTCTCGACGAAATGGTTCGAGAGAATCCGAAAGATGCTTACTTGCCTGATTTCCACCAGAAGATACAAGCTCGCGGAGCCCTCGGAGGAGTTGCTCGCTAGATCGCGCAACCGATGTTGCACTAAACGTTCCATTCCGTTGAACTGACGTTCACCAAAAATCAATGTTGATGGTGAACCATTAACGCATGAGCATTTTCGCCATCACCCCGCAATCCGTCCAGACCTCAGGCGCCTATCTTGGCTCGCTGTTTCCTGGTGTATACCTTGCATCTGCCTATTCAGGGATTACCGCCAAGGCAATTTTCATAGCGATACCCGTCATCGCTCTCAAGATTGCTCGGATTCGCACGCGGACTACAAGCGACATCATCACATTCCCAGCAGAGGCTGCAAGCGCGTCAACTCACGTGTTCGGCGAGTTGGACTATGACACACATTCTCGCTACATCGATATGGTCAGCCAAGCCTCCTGATATCTCCCCTGCCATCACCGCCTAATGTGTGGGGATGGCAAAGAACATCACACTCGGGTACACCAGCGGATATTGGGGCAGTGGTCCCCCGGCAAATGCATTAGAAGCAATTCAAGAAGCTGACCGTCTCGGGTTTGACAGTGTGTGGACTGCTGAGGCGTATGGCAGTGATGCACTGACTCCCCTTGCATGGTGGGGATCACAAACTAAAAACATTCGCTTAGGTACTTCCATTATGCAAATGGGTGCGCGCACGCCAGCAGCAACTGCCATGGCGGCAATGACATTGGACCATCTCAGTGGTGGACGATTCATTTTGGGTCTCGGTGCTTCTGGACCACAAGTTGTCGAAGGGTGGTACGGCCAACCGTATGAAAAGCCACTCGCTCGCACACGTGAATACGTAGACATCATTCGCAGCATTGTTCGCCGCGACAAGCCGGTGAATTACAGCGGCAAGTTTTACAACATGCCAATTGAAGGCGGGACTGGCCTTGGCAAGCCACTGAAGAGCACTGTGCATCCATTCCGAACGGACATTCCGATTTTCCTTGGTGCTGAAGGCCCGAAGAACGTTGCGCTGTCAGCAGAGATTTGTGATGGTTGGTTGCCGTTGTTCTTCTCTCCAAAAGAAGACGCGTACTACCGCCAATGCCTCAATGAAGGCTTCGCAAAGAGTGGCGAAGCAAACAAGGCAGACCGCTTCGAAATTGCTGCCACTGTTTCCATCATCATTGGTGATGATGTTGAGAAATGCGCCAACATGATGCGCCCAATGCTTGCTCTGTACGCAGGTGGCATGGGTGCACGCGGCACAAACTTTCACTTTGAAGTGTTTGCTCGCATGGGGTACGAAGATGTCGCCTTGAAGGTGCAAGACCTATATCTCGCCGGCAAGAAAGATGAAGCAGCTGCTTGTATTCCGCTTTCTATGGTGGAAGACGTTGCCCTTGTTGGCCCCATCGAAAAGATCCGTGACGACATGGCCAAATGGCGTGAATCTTGCATCACCACATTTCTCGTTAGTGGACCACCGCAAGTTCTATCGAAATACGCAGACATCATCCACGGCTAGTGCAGAAAGTCATTTCTGCCACACCGACATGAGAGAATAAGACAATGTTTACGCCTCCGGAATACCTGTCGCCTTCCTCAATTGGTCTCTTTCGTGATTGTCCACAGAAGTTCAAACTCTCATACATTGACAAAATCAAGGAGCCACCGGCATGGCACCTGTATCTCGGTTCCTTCGTTCATGAGGTACTCGAATATCTCTATAAAGAAGAGGCAGAAAACCGCACCCTCGAAACGTTGAAATCAATCGCAGCTGATCGTTGGACAAATCATGAGTGGGCAACCAAGGTTGAGGCACTAGAAGAAAAACCAGGATCACTCACAGATTTCAAGCGAGCCGCTTTTGAATCCATGACAAACCTGTGGGCACTAGAAGACCCAGCCGAAACTGAACTCGACGGCATGGAACATGAAGTGTTTGCAAATGTTGATGGCGTTGCCATGAAGGGCTACATCGACCGCTTCATTTTTGCTGATGATGGAAGCGTCGTGATCTCTGACTACAAAACAGGCAAGATACCTAACCCCAGATTCAAATCAGAAGATGACAAGTTCTTTCAATTGCTCGCCTACGCACTCATGCTCGAAGAATCAGACCAAGAAGCCACTTCACGCGTCGAACTTCTGTACCTCACGCAAAAAGCCAAGCATGACCTCACGGTTACTCCAGTGAAACTCAACATTGCTCGCGGCGTCATAGTGGAAACTCGTGAAAACATCGAAGCATCATGTGCCACTGGTGAATTCCATTGCAATGTCACAAATCTGTGTGATTGGTGCCATTACAAAAAGATTGGCATCTGTCCTGCACACGCAGGTAAGTAACTATTCCACTGCTTCTTTTGGAAGCGAGAACGGCGAACCAGGGAAATGAAGCGCAATCGCTTCCCCATCAAGCCCGAGTGCATTCATCTGCTTCACAGTGCGACGCCCAGTTAACGAACGCAAGATGTCCCATTGACTAACTGAGGTGCTTGTCAATTCATTGAACAATGGCGGATCGCTGACTTCAATCAGGTTCAGAAAAAAGCCAACACCCACTTCTACGGCTTTGCTGTCTCGTCCTCCCGGCACGCCAAGAGCACTGCGCATGTCTTGTTCATGCGTCACTGCATCCATGACGAACTGCGAAATGATGGGCTGCGGAAAATTATGAATGATGGCGTCAATCTTCGGCGCACTGGTTTCGAACAGATCAGCCAACTCTGACAATGTCAGACGGCCGTGCAGTTCTACTTGTGCCTGAGTCCATGCGTCAGTTGTGACTCCCTCCATGCGACCAGCCAAAACATCCTCTGGGACTCCAACAAGGTGCGCAGCCAATTGTCGGATAGTCCATTCAGGGGTGCATGGAACCAAAATGTTGCCCGATGATTCTGGCGTTGACCGCAGGAGATCAATTACTCGAGCCCGCAGAGCTACATAAGAGATTGCGACTTGGTCGATAGGTACGAGTTGTCCAGGCATAGAAATAGGTTAGATGGCTATGCCGAGGCCAACTGGTGCATCACTCGTAAACGAGGCAACCATCGTCAAGGTTGACGGTTGGAAGAACGTTCTTCTCCAATGAGTAATTCTGGTCGTGCTTCCACTCTTGCTTGTCGCCTGACTTTGGCATGAGGTGTTGGCTACGCATCAAATAATTCGGATTGAAGTTATCCGGATCCATCCACGCACCAATCGGCATGTCTGCATCTTCTGGGCGTAATTGCGGAGTCACACTATGTACTCCCTTTGCATCCATGTGCTTCAACAAGCGAGTAATGAAGTCACCCATAATGTCAACACGTAATGTCCAACTGGCACGGAAGTAACCAAACACCCACGCAAGGTTCGGCACGCCCGTAAACATCATGCCGCGATACGTCACGGTGTCTGCCCAGTTGAGTGGCTTACCATCAAGTTCAAACGGAATATCGCCAAGCACACTGAGGTGGAAGCCGGTTGCAGTCACAACGATGTCAGCATCAATAACGGTGCCATCTTTCGTACGCACACCAGTTGCTGTGAACGTTTCGATTTCGTCTGTCACCATTGATGCTTTGCCTGATTTGATACCAGCGAACAAGTCACCTTCTGGCACAAACGCAATACGTTGTTGCCACGGGCGATACTTCGGCGTGAAATGCTTTGCGATGTCATAGCCCTCAGGCAGCAAAGGCTTGATGCCATCGAGAAGTGCATCTTTCACCAGGTCTGGATATTGGAACGCCATGTCAGTAACAGCTTGGCCATCAAACAAAACTTTGCGGCGAACAATTTCGTGAATCCACTCTTCATCTATTTCAAGTTGACGAAGTGTGTCTGCAAGCTCGTTTACATTTCGACCCGGGATAAAATATGTCGGTGAGCGCTGCAAAATGGTGACGTGTTCACAATCTGCTGCCATGGCAGGAACAAGCGTTGCAGCAGTTGCACCGGAGCCAATGACCAAAACTTTCTTACCTGTGTAATCAAGATCTTTTGGCCATGTTTGAGGGTGCACGATGCGGCCCTTGTATTGGTCCATGCCTGGCCACTCCGGCGTATAGCCCTGTGAGTGCTTGTAGTAGCCCTGACACATCCACAAGAAGTTGGCGGTCATCTGGAACGTTTCGCCCTTTGCAAGATTTGTAACTGTGACTGTCCAGCGTTTGTCGCGGCTGCTCCATGAAGCTGCCGTGATCTCGTGGCGATAGCGAATGTTCTTATCGATGTGATTTTCAGCAATTACTTCTGCCATGTACTTCTTGATCTCTTCAGCACTTGCAATCGGCGCTGATGTCCATGGCTTGAACCGATACCCGAATGTGTAGAGGTCACTGTCGGAACGAACACCTGGATAGGTGTGCATGTGCCAGGTACCGCCGAAGGTTTCGTACTTTTCCAAAATGGCATACGACTTACCCGGCGCCTGATCTTGCAAGTGATATGCGGAACCAATGCCAGAAATTCCGGCACCAACAATAAGAACGTCTACGTGTTCGGTTTTCCCTGGGGTTGGGGCGTTGATTGTGTCTGCCTGAGTCATGGGGGCCTCCTCGATTGGCTTATCCATATTGTATGTTCCTGTCCCTCTCAGGTGACCAGTCCAACTTGGCATCGGGCTGCCTAACAATCGCGCAAGCCCACCCCACTATGCTGAGCAACGAACGGGGGTTCTGATGTTCGATCTACTTATTCGCGGGGGCACAGTTGTTGATGGCACTGGTGCACCAGCACGTGTTGCCGATGTTGCTGTAACTAACGGCCGCATTGTGAAAGTTGCTTCCACCATCGTGGGTGAAGCTGCAGAAGAAATCGATGCCACCGGAAAACTTGTTACTCCTGGCTTCATTGATATTCACACTCACTACGACGGCCAAATCAGTTGGGATACTTTGCTTGAACCATCAAGTGGTCACGGCGTCACCACTGTTGTCGTTGGTAACTGTGGCGTCGGTTTTGCACCTGTTCGACCTGGTCGCGAAGAGTGGCTAGTGCAGTTAATGGAAGGCGTGGAAGACATTCCTGGCACCGCATTGCACGAAGGCATCAATTGGGAGTGGGAAACATTCCCTGAATACCTCGACGCCATTGATTCGCGTAACTATTCCATGGATATTGCTGCATATGTTCCGCATGGCGCAGTACGCGGCTATGTCATGGGTGACCGTGGCGCGCGAAACGAAGACGCAACTCCACAAGACATCGCGGAAATGGCAGCCATTGTGCGTGAAGCACGTGAAGCCGGCGCAGTTGGTTTCTCTACTAGTCGCACAATGGGACACAAGGCCAAAGATGGTCAACCGGTTCCGGGAACATTTGCAAGCAGTGAAGAACTGAATGCATTGGCTGACGCTTTGATTGCAGGTGGCGGCGGAATTTTTGAAATTGCTCCGGAGGTACTGCCTGATGGTGCAGGCCAACCGACCATGGGAATGACTGAAGAATTGCAATGGATGGGTGACCTTGCATTGCGTACTGATTTGAAAGTCACATACCTGTTGCTGCAATACGCCACCATGCCAAACACATGGAAGGAGGCGCTCGACTATTCATCCATGATTATGGACAAGGGCGGATACCTGCGTCCACAAGTTGCCGCGCGTCCATTCGGCATGATGGTGTGCTGGGCTGGGTACCACCCATTTGCAAAGCGTCCTACTTTCATTTCGCTTGCAGCATCTTTGTCTCTCGCAGACTTACGCATCGAGTTGGCAAAGCCATCCGTACGTGCGCAAATTTTGTCAGAGCCAGATGAGCCGGTGAATACCTCAGTGCAGTTTGATGGCCTTGCGACTGCACTCGGCATGATCCCCCACCTTGTTTATGCAATGGGTGACAACGTTGATTACGAACCAACTCCAGCAATGTCAGTCAAGGCACTGGCCGAAGCGGCCGGCGTTTCAACATTTGAAATGGCGTATGACCTCTTGAATGAAAATGGTGGCACTGCATCTCTGATGTTCCCCACCTTGAACTATGTCGGTGAGAACCACGACGTTATTTACGAAATGCTCACTCATCCATCAGCCATTAATGGCCTTAGCGATGGCGGAGCCCATGTCCGCATGATCTGTGATGCGTCGATACCTACCTACCTATTGACACATTGGGCTCGTGACCGTGAACGTGGACCAAAACTCAGTATTGAAGAAGCAGTCCGTATTCAAACAACTGCTACAGCTGAAGTAATTGGTCTTTCTGATCGCGGTCAAGTTGCTGAAGGTATGCGCGCAGACATCAATGTCATCGACTTCAAAAACTTGCGCCTTAACGCGCCGCATGCTGAGAACGACCTACCTGCTGGTGGCCGCCGACTTCTGCAATCAGCAGATGGCTACGTGGCAACAATTGTGAACGGCGCCGTTACTCGTCGCAATGGTGTCGACACAGGCGCTCGCCCAGGTCGACTCGTTCGCGCCTAAACGTCTATTCGTTCAATCTGTCGTACTTGTTTAGACAGAAGCGGCAACGACGTTGCCATAGCAATAATGATTCCGACAGTGATTAATGCTGTTCGTGCGCCCACAAGATGTGCGAATGGGCCTGCCAAGAACAGACCAATAGGTGCAAACACCATTGAGCCAAAAGCGTCATAAGAACTCACACGAGACATCGCTTCGTCTGGAACATGGGTCTGAAGAGTGGTCATCCAATTCGCATACATCAGATCCATCCCAATTCCTGTTGCAAGTGCAGTGATGAAAAGAACCCACAAGGGCAAAGGCACTGCAAGTGCAAACGCCCAGAGAGCCGCCACAGGCAATACACCTAGCCCCAATAGAAGTGGCCGGCGTGGTCGTATCTTCAGTGCGAACACCGTGCCCAAAATTGCTCCCACTCCGAATCCAAACATCATGATGCCCATGTCTTTGGCGCCACCCATAGCTTCCTTTATTTGAACCGGTGCCAACACTCCGAGGAACCCTTCGAAGCCCAAATAGAAAAAGGAATAACCGACAACCACATACACAATCCACTTGCGTGATGAGAATTCAAACCAACCTTCTCGCAATTGCGAAAAAATCGACTCGCGCTTCTCGCCTTCAGCAAGTGGCGTGCTGTTCGGCACCTTCATTCGATACACAATGATTCCTGCAATCAGGAACGATAAAGCGTCGATAAGAAGCCCCCACCCTGGCCCCGCGGTTGATACGACAATGCCAGCAACACTTGCGCCAAGCGTGTAACCCATATTTGCGCCCACACCAACAAGTGAGTTGGCTGCCTGCAACAAAGGATTCGGAACAATAAGAGGCATGATGCCACTGAACGCTGGGTACCACAGTGAATTCAGAACTCCGAATACAAAACTGTTGAAGCAGAGCAAAGGAATTGATGCATGGCCTGAGATAAAAGCGAAAGCACTGATTGCTACAAAAACACTGCCAATGATGTCCGTGATTCCAACCAGATGAGTTCGTCCAAACCTGTCTGCTGCTACCCCACCAATCAACATGAATAACACCAACGGAATCATGTGGGCGGTTGTGACCAAGCTCAGTGAACCAGCATCTGCGCCGGGTAAAGACAACACGCCGAAGGCAAGAGCAATGGGAGCAATTCCATTACCAAAGTTACTGATCACCCTGGCTACGAGAAGGTGGCGAAATTCAGTGATTTTCCAGAGTTCAGACAACTCTTTCTTCATCTTTACATTCGTAGCCACGCGACCACGATACTTGAGATTCAGTTGTCGCTTGAGTTCTGTATCTCACGGTACTTAAGGAAACGTCCAACAAAATCAGAGGTTTGCTCACCAGACCATTCCACTTTTTTCCAACCTGTGAGTTGAGTGCAACGTTCAAGATGCTGTTGGACAGATGCGGGAAGTTCGCCAGTGAGACCTAGTTGACGCAGCCCATCAAGTCGGGTGTACACGCCAACCATGATTGCTTCGGCAAGTGTTGGAGTTTCTCCGGCAAGCCATGGCGAAGTTTGTAGCCACTGATCAACAGTTTCCATTGCCTTCATAAAAGCCACACTTGATTCTTGAATCAGTGCGGCGTCAGTTCCGTAATACACACCAATCATGGGTCGGTACACGTACTTATTCATCCATTCAACGCGTTCACGCACAACTGCTTGCCCTGCATCATCTGTAGGCAACAAAGACGAGTCTGAGAATTTCTCTTCTAACCATTCAAGAATGGGAATTGAATCAGCAAGGTATTCGCCGTCAATCTTCACCATTGGCACTTCAAGTTTCGGACTGTGTGCAATGAATTCCTCTGGCACTACAAACCCCTTTGGGCGTACTGCACGAGGCGGAACATCAACGACTGTGTACTCAATGCCACGTTGGGCAAGGGCGAATTCGACGCGCACGGAAAATGGGCAGATCCAGTGACCGAACAGAGTGACAGTAGATGCGCTCATGACGTGAACAGAATCTCGCAACCAGTACCTGCCAATAATGCATCGACGTCACGGCGATCATTGGCTGAAAGCTTTGCGTACTCTTCACGAATCCACTTCAAGCACTTGCGTTGATACACAAACGTTCCCTGGCTATACGGATGACCATCAATGACACATGAGAAAGTCTCTGCCCCAGCTTCCATGGCAGCTTCATTTGCAAGCAAGAACGGCGCATAGGTGAGGCCGATCTCTGGTAGCAGCGCAAGAGTTGTCGGATGAATTGCATCGCGTGTTACCCAACCATTGGCACCCTCAACGTCCCACCATGACAAGTCATCGGTACGTTCCACCCAGTTCACCATGCGTGGTGCACGCTCAATTCCAATGCGTACCGATTCCGGATCCCAACGCAGCAGTTCGGTCATCTGACCAAACAGACCGAAATCTCCACGTCCTGGTCGATCACCCAAAAGAAACGGTGCAACTGCAAGATGAGCTTGCATCATGTCAAGCAAACGATAGAACGACTCTTCAATCGCAGGCTTGTTCTCTTCGGTTGAACCCACTAGTGCACGTCGACCTATTTGACGCTCTGTGATGTACTCACTAAAGCGCGACAATGTTTCGACAGGCATTTGTTGATCACTATCAAGTGGCAAAAGTTTTCCGGCCTTGTCAATGGCGTCGTTGTAGTACCAGCGATAGTGATACATCTGCTTTGTCACCCATTCGTCTGCGTAATCCTCAAGCAAGTAGTCAATAAATGCCACAACAGCATCTGTGGGCACAAGACTGCGCTCTGAATACATTCCTTCAAGGCGCATGATTAGCGGGCTTGAGTCAATCATTGTGTCTGTGTATGCACCTGTTGCGTCAGGGAAAGCAATTGCAGGAATCAGAGGAAACGGCGGCAGGTCATCCCATTTAGAACCCTGCGGCACCCACTTGAACGGAATCTGGCGATAGCGCAATACTGCGCGCATCTTTAACGAGTACGGCGAACCGTGTACGCCTCTAATTCGTAATGGATATTCCTGCTTCGACGCCATGATTGTCTCCCTCGTTACCCGAATTGTAGGTGCGGTTGAACGGCGCTGAGACAAGCGAGAAAGAATACGACCTGTTCAGTTATGAACGCGCTCGCACTGGACGAATCTCTAAGAGAATCAGCACCAAGATTGCAACCCCGATGAGATGTATCCGTTCAAAATTAAATGCAATATGACCATTTGAATCGTCATAAATGGCTGCCATTCCTTGAATCAGAAGGGCAAACGATGTGGGCACCGCGCAGAACCATGCCAGTCGACGCCAGCGTGCAGACAGAAAGGCAGCCATAGTGAAAACCATCGCAATGGCACCGTCGCGGGCAAGATGCAGTTGAGCTGCGCTCTGGTTAAAGTGCCACCACGAGTTATGTCCCATCAGCCACGGTAGAGCTAGCGAGAGTTGGATTACTCCAAGAAATGCAAGGGCAAGCCGGAGAGGGCCTATGCCATCAGAGCGTCGCCGGATGGAATCGTGAATAGAAGTGATCTGCGCATCAGAAGCAGCGCCGCATTTTTCGCACGAGAGCACATGTGATTGGGCCCGAATTCGGGACTCAACATCCACAACAGACGATTGCAATATTGATTGCGCTTCTCCACAAGTCACAGTTGTCATTGTGCCAGTGGCAATTCTTCATTCTCAGTAGCAAGAATTAGTTCCCGCAAAGTTTCACGCCCTCTAGAAATTCGTGACCGAATAGTTCCAATTGGAGCCTTCATGATGTCTGCAGCTTCTTGATATGAGAAACCCATAACTAGAACAAGCGCGACAGCCTGTCGTTGGTCAATTGGAAGACGTGAGATGAGCGAGACAAGGTCGGCGCAGTCATGGGAATCTTCCGCCGGGGCGATATGCAGATACTCAGTCGGTATATCAATCTTTTTTGTAACAGCAGAGATAATCACGTTGTGACAAATGGAGATGATCCAACTCGATAGAGAACCCTCGCCCCGGTATGAGGGCAAGTAGCGCCATACGCGAATAAAGGTGTCCTGGACAAGATCATCAACCATTGATTTGTCACGCACCATTGACCTGACATATATGGTGACATGGGATCCATGGTCCTTAATGATCTGGTCGATGGAATCCATAAAAACAAGCCTACTGATGGAACTTTTCCTGACGAAGTTCTGTCTATAGATGTACCCGTGTCTCTTGACACCGGGCAAAACCCCACAACGTTAGGAACCCCTATGACATCAAGACTCTCCCGCTCGCTACGACGTAGCTTTCCCGCCCTGGTTGTGGCTGGGCTCATTGCCGCAACCGCTTCTACTGCATCCGCCCATATGGGTATTTATGTGGCTGGAATCAAGGGAGATTCAGTAGCTGCTACTGGCACCGGAACGTACACGTTGGCATTCTCAATCGGGCACGGTTGTGCTGGCCCGCGCACAACAGCGAACCCGCTCGGGACATACGATTCCACAAGCCTCGAAGTGTTCATACCGCGCAATGCTGCAGGAGATTTTCTCCTTGACGGTGCTACCGCTGTTGAGCCACAAATTGTTGATAGCCCTGCATACCGTGCAACGGCAAAATTCACGACCATCGGTACCGCTGTACGAATGACATCGGTCGTGTTTGACCAGTTCGTTCTTCCTGCTTCGAACAATGGCGTTAAAAGTAAGGACACTAATTTCCTCACAATCGGCGTGAAGCTACCCTCCCTTGCAACATTGAAGGCAAAGACATACCCAATTGCCGCAGGTGGAGTCGCCGCCTCAGCAACTGCAGCAAAGATCTACTTCCCTTCGATGCAGTATTGCGATGTAACAAGCCAAGGTGTTGGCATTCAAGCCGCCACTTCTACGCCAGCCACAATCACCGACACAAAAGATCCTGCGTGCACGTCAGTTGATGCAATTCAAACAACATTGATTGATGAATGGCAAACAAAGACCCGCACACCGTCAGTCACAATCATTGCTTCGGGCACTGCTGCAGTTGCTGCGTCGACACTGGAATACACGGGCAACATGCCATCGTTGGCACCAGCTACCGCTAGTAAGTACTGCTCAGACCCAACCGGATACAACCCACGTACTCTTACAATGGCTGACAAGTTCTCAGCTAGCTACTCAGCCAAAACAAAGACCCTGACGGTACGAGTTGCAGGTTCAGCATTGCACTCAGGTCGCAAATATGCAGTCAAGACTGCAACAGGAACAATTCTCGGCACAGCAACTCTTAACGTAAATGGAAATGCATCAGTGAAGTTGAAAGGAACTGCAGTGTCCTCCCTGAAAGTTGGCGACAGTATTCGCCTTACATTCAGAGGCGCACTTGTCGGAGCCGATCCTGCGTAAGCAAAAATTCCTCTCAGTATTTTGTCTGTCATGGGCGGCGGTATGCAGTACCTCCGCCCATGCGGGCATCATGCCTCAACATGCACCCGTTCTCGGAGCAGCTCCTGTGGCCAACACAATTACGAAATCCATCCCCACTTCCGCAGCCGTTCTTATCGGTGACGCCAATCTTGGTGGGCCAGACGACTTTCTCTACACCTACGACAAAGCCGGCATCAACTATGCCGGGGCAATTCAGACATCTCCTGTAGGTGATGCAACCAAACTCACTGTGCCATTGTCTTCAATAAAAACTGGCTGGTATGCCTCTCATTGGAACGTTCAGTCAGCCGATGGCCACATGGCCGGCGGTGACGATGGACTGTGGTGGGCGTTCGGCGTGAAGGCAAAAACTCCCACTGCGAAGTCTGTAAAAATCACTTTGCGTTCGTCCGTACCTGTGGCGCCGCTACCTGATGCACTCAGTGTCACGTTAAATGGACGCCGTGTAGGCATGCGCACTCTGACAACTTCCATAACATCAGCACGCGTTACTTCCTTCCGTTTTCTTCGCACCAATGACACACCCGACTCGCTTCGGAATGCTTCATTTACCTGGCCTGTTTCTTACAACAAGAAAACAAAGATGTACAGCAGTACTGGGATCATTCCGTTCGCTGGCACCTACACCGTTACCGCACAGATCACTTCAACCAATGCTGGTGTTACTCGAACTGCGTTGTGGTCAAGCGATGTAATAATCGCAAACTAATTAGTGGTTCGGGGCTCCAGTTGGAGCGCCAACCGATGGCGTTACGTACTTCGGTTTAAAGAACAACACGAAGAAAAGTCCACCAAGGGCAATACAGATTGATGCGACCACTAGCGGTTGGCTTGAAGTGATGCTTGTAGTGATGTACCCCACCAAGATTGAAGCTGGTACTTGCGCAAGGCTCTGAATACTTGAGTAAATACCCATCGCTTGCCCCTGTTGTCCTGGTTCAGCAGAACGACTGATGAGGCTGGTCATGTTTGCCATTGTGAGACCATTAAATGCAGTGAAGAGCGGAATCACTAAGTACAAACCAAACGAGAAGGACGTTGGGACTGCAAAGTACAACAACATCATTGCGGCATTACCGAACAAGCTGAAGCGAAGCACTGAATAATCTGAAAGCTTCTTTGAGATACGAGCGACAAGAACAGCTTGTGAAAAAGCAATAAACAAACCGACTATTGCGAAATAGTCCCCGGTTTTTGATGGACCAAAATTGAAGTTGTTACGAAGGTAGATGCCGAAGAATGTGGTGAAGAAAGTAAAGCCCATGCTGAACAAGAAGCCAGAAATCAAGACTGCACGAAGTCGATCTGACTTGAAACCATCAACAACATTTGTTACCGATTGCAGCGCGTTCAACTTGCCGGCGTGAAACTTCTCTTTAATAGTTTCGGGGAATGTAGCGAGCACTGCAACGCAGTTCAACATTGCGAGAATGGCAGCAAACCAGAACGGTGTTGTTGCCCCGAACCAACTCGGTGTGTCAAACAGCCCGTAGAAGCTGACATCTGGTGAACTCAACTTTCCACCAAGGTATGGACCCACGATAAAACCAAGACCAAATGCAGCCCCGAGCGCACCAAAATTCTTTGCGCGATTCTCATTCGTACTGATGTCGCCGATAGCGGCATTAGCTACAGCCAAGTTTCCGCCAGTGAAGCCATCAAGTGCTCGCCCTGCAAACAACAGTGGGATGTTCGCCGTCATGATTCCAATAGCGAACAACACGTACCCAATAGAAGTTCCAAAGATTGAAAGCGCTAACACCGGGCGACGACCATGGCGGTCTGACAGCTGCCCAAGAATTGGAGCTGCAATAAACGTGCAAAACGGATAAATCGCTTGAAGCCAACCAAGCATGATGAGGCCCTTAGTGAAAGACCATGACTCAGGAGTTACACGAAAGGGCGAACCTTCTCCAATCAGAAGCGGGAACACTGGAATAAGAATTCCGAACCCAACTAGATCTATAAAGACCGTAGTGAAAATTGCTAGAAGAGGATTACGACGCATCCCGTCAGTGTAGTCAGGCGAAGTGGTCAATAGCTTCTATCAACACATCAAAGGCTGGCGCTGCGTCTACATTCCACACCACATCACAATTTGGCGTCACAGGTGTCTTGTATTGGCGCTTGTCAATCAAAGTCATTCCACGTGTGTGTTCTCCACGAAGTTCAATGTCAACGTGATGTGGCGCAATGGTGAACAGATGGGGATGCGTCAGAGCAAGTACTGCGCATGGGTCATGCACTGCTGCCCCAGTCATATTGAGGTGATAATCGATATATGACTTTGAATAGAAGGCCAATAAATCTGCGAGCGCCTTTGGTAATTGACCAGGAATTTCTCGAATAGATGCAAGGCGTTCTGGAGTGGCTTGCAATTGATGAGTGACATCAAGTCCGCTCATCATTAACTTTCCGCCGTACCGAAACACAATGTCTGCTGCTTCAGGGTCCGCCCACAAATTGAACTCAGCTGCCGCAGACACATTTCCAAATGTGCCACCACCCATTAGTGAGATGCCGGCAATTCGAGAACCAAGATCAGGTGCTGCACGAAGTGCCAATGCAATGTTTGTCAACGGACCAATTGGAACTAGCCAGATACCTTCAGTAGTCCGACAGGTTTCGATAATAAACTCGACTGCGTTTTCGCTATCAGGACCGCGCGAAGGCTCAGGTAGGTCAGCACCATCAAGTCCGCTTTCTCCGTGAACATGTTGGGCAGTATGCGGCGGCCCCACCAATGGTCGATCCGCGCCTGAATGAACCGGCAACTGTGAGCCAATGAGGTCGAGAATAATTCGTGCATTTCGTGTGGTTGACGACAACGGTGCATTCCCTGCGACAGTTGTGACACCTAGCAAATCGGCATGTCGAGCAGCAACAACTATTGCCATTGCATCGTCATGGCCCGGATCACAGTCAACAATTATCTTTATTTTTGACGTCATGTAGCAGACCTTAGTGCCGATATGCGAGAGTTCATAGATGGGAGATTCCACTGAATTCGATGTCGTAGTTGTGGGTAGTTGCAACCTTGACCTTGTCAGTTCAACAGACCATCTCCCCTCTCCCGGAGAAACTCTTCGTGCCGTTACCTATGCAGAACACGCCGGCGGCAAAGGCCTTAATCAAGCTGTGGCATGTGCTCGCATGGGTGCTCGTGTTGCATTTATCGGATGTGTCGGAAATGACAATGCCGGCACAATGTTGCGAGAATTATTCCAGTCCGAAGGCATCGATACAACTCAACTAAGAACAGTTGATGCGCCAACTGGTCGTGCCTTCATCACAGTTGATGCAAATGGCGAGAACACCATCGTCATTGTGGCTGGAGCCAATGCGCATCTGGGTGACACTGCGATCACAGTTCCTCGTACAAAAGTGTTACTCACACAGTTAGAGATACCGCTTCACGTTGTTATCGATGTACTTACTCAAGCCCGCTTACAAACGTCAGTAACAGTTCTAAATCCTGCTCCTGCAACTGCGCTTACAAAAGAACTCTTGTCGCTCTGCGACATCGCGGTACCAAACGAAACCGAATCAGCAGAGTTGGGCGGCACTCAGGTACTGCTTGGCGCGGGAGTCAACACCGTGATCACCACATTGGGCGAACAAGGCGCTGAAATATCAGATGACACCTCAACGACACTTATTGCTTCTCACAAAGTCGATGCCATTGACACCGTTGGTGCAGGAGACGCATTTGTCGGTGCACTGTGTGCAGAAATCGCACGTGGTGCTGATATTCACCATGCATCAGAGATCGCATCTATTGCAGGCGCATTAGCAACAACTGTTCGCGGCGCTGTTCCTTCACTGCCACAACATGCAGCTGTTATGTCGCTCTAAGCGGACTGAAGAAACTCAACCCAGTTGCCATCTGGGTCTTCCACTATGGAGATACTGATTCCTGTACGAATTTCGCGCGGGGGCACAACAACTTTGTAGCCAGCTGCTCCACATGCATTGGTGATTTCTTCAAGATTGCTCACACTCAGTGTGAAATAGCGATAGCCACATGCGCCTGTGATACCGCCACCTGCTGCTTTTGCAGGATCATTATTAGCCTTCACCAACTTCAATAAAGTGGTGCCTGCCAAAACGCGATACATAGTTCCGCCGCCTGGCATTGGCATTTCGCCTTCAAACGTGAAACCAAGTGTGTCGCGATAAAAAGCTAACGAAGCATCCGCATCGCACACAACAATGCCAAGGTCGATGGAGTCTTTAGTGAGAATTGCTTTTGTCATGAACTGAACACTAGCAATGCTAGAGAAGCAGTCGGTTTGTCAGAAAAGGCTTATTTGCCTTGCCAATTAGGTGCACGCTTCTCGGCAAATGCACGAGGGCCTTCTTTAGCGTCTTCACTACTAAACACTGAACGCTGAAGTTGGCCAAGCAACGCAGGGTTACCATCACCAATCTCATCAAGCATCAGTTGCTTCGTTGCTTGCACTGCAAGTGGACCATTGACCGTGATGCGTGCGGCAAGGGCCAATGCAGCATCTCGTAATTCGGCAGCTGGCACAACCTGATTAATTAGGCCGAGTTCTTTTGCACGTGCGGCATCGATTGGGTCGCCCGTTAATCCCATTTCCATGGCGACTGCCAACGGAATACGAGCTGGCAAACGCATGCCACCACCGGCTGCGAAGAGTCCGCGCTTCACTTCAGGAATTCCGAAACGCGCAGTGTCGATAGAAACAATCAAGTCACACAACATGACAACTTCAAAACCACCTGCAAGCGCATGACCGTTCACTGCCGCAATAAGTGGCTTGGTGCACTGACGAAGTGCGGTAAAGCCCATACCGATCTTTGCAAGATCTTCGCCGGCAGCAAATGCCTTCAAGTCCATACCCGCACAGAAGATCTTTTCACCAGCGCCAGTGATGACAATGGCTCGCACTTCTGGGTTTGTTGCTGCATCAGTCAGCGCATTGGAAAGGCCTTCGCTGAGTGCGCCATTGAGAGCATTTCCTGCTTCAGGGCGATTCAGAGTGATGATAAGAATGTTGTTGGTTAGTTCTGTGAGAATTTCCATGATGTACCTCCGGTTGGGATATCAGCCTTGCATACCTTTATATAGCGGGTCTATTCCAACAACTAGAGGTTGTAATTATTGGTCTACCGTAAGGCCATGGGGCAATTCACATCAGACCTTGAGTCATTGAAATCACACGCGGTTCCGCAATGGTACGACGGCGCGAAATTCGGCATATTTGTCCATTGGTTTGTATCCACTATTCCGGCATTTGCCCCCGTGTCTGATGACCCGTTCACCCTTGCTGCAGAGAAAGGTGAACGTGAAGCGTTCACGGAAAGCCCGTACTCCGAGTGGTATTGGAACTCACTACAAACTCCCGGCTCTCCTGCAGCATTGCACCACGCAGAAAAATACGGCAATCAACCGTATGAAGATTTTGTTCCACAGTTTTTTGAAGCATCACAGGGGTGGCAACCTGAACGCTGGGGTGAACTTTTCGCAGCCTCTGGCGCCAAGTATTGCGTGATGGGAACCAAGCACCACGATGGAGTGCTGTTGTGGCCAAGCAAAACACCGAACCCACACAAAGGTCCACAATGGACGTCTACTCGAGACATCATCGGCGAATGCGCTGAAGCAGTTCGATCACACGGCCTGCGACTGGGGCTGTATTACTCCGGTGGAATTGACTGGACATTTCAAGGACTCGGCATCGATGGCTGGGCTTCTTTGTACAAGGCAATTCCTCAAGATGACGCGTACCACGCGTATGTCGATGCGCATTACCGCGAACTCATCAGCCGATACGCCCCAGATGTTTTGTGGAACGACATTGGGTATCCAGGTTTTGGTGCAGGCGCAGCAGATCTCTTTGCGCATTTTTACAACACAAACCCAGAAGGCGTCGTAAACGACCGCTTTGATTTTCTTGGAGTAATGCAAGGAACTGCCCACGCCGACTTTGTAACCCCTGAGTACACCACTACTCCACCTCTTGAAGGAAAGAAATTTGAAGTGTGCCGCGGTATCGGTACAAGCTTCGGTTACAACGAACAAGAAGATGATTCGTCATATGCATCGTCGACTGAACTAATTCATATGCTCATCAACATTGTTGCAGCAGGTGGCAACTTCTTGCTCAATGTTGGCCCCATGGCATCTGGTGAAATTCCCTGGATTCAACAAGAGCGTTTGCTTGCAATTGGCCAATGGCTACAGGTCAATGGTGCTGCGATTTACGCCTCTCACCCACATGAGATCACACAGCTTTCAACTGCAGAAGGCGACACTGTCCGACTCACTCGCGGTGCCGACGGATTCACATATGCAATGGTGCTTGGGCGTCCGAGTACAAAAGTTGTCAGCATTACCGGACTACCCACAGGCGACACATTCTTGTTGGGGTACGACCATCAGCTCTCTCGCATTGGTGACGACGTAATTCTTCCCTACCGACCCGACTCGTCTCCCGCGTTTACATTGCGGATTGCGTAAGAAACGAAATCAGCGCAGCGCCTATTGCTTCTGGTTGTTCGGGAAGCATTGCATGACCAGCGCCGTCAATATCGACCAACGTAGTAATCGCCGGGTGATCACTTGCATACTTTTGTCCGTTGCCCACTGGCGCTATGACATCTTGCAGTGCTTGAACTACCAGTACTCGGGGTGCAACCGCATCCCACCATTCAGTTCTGTCGACACGTGAGAGAGCTGCCTGTTGCAGTCGCATGACGTCAGGCATCCACCCTTCTCGCCAAACCTCGGCATCATTTCCTTCAGCAAAAAATGCGCGGGATACATGATGCATATGCATTTCATCAGAGAGCGTTTCGTCAAAACAGGCAATAAGTGATTGAAAAATGTCTCGCTCCATCTCGACATGCCCACCAGCGGCCAAAAGTGTTAACGACAACACTCGATCCGGATAATCAGTAGTAACCATTCGTGCGAGTCGGTTACCAAAAGCATGCCCCACAAGATGAAAAGACGTAACTTCAGCCGTATCTATTGAATCAATGACATATCGAGCCAAATCATGCAACGTTGGTTCACCTGGGAGACTGCGCGGCGGATCAATAGACAATGTCTGAAATCCTGCAGTGCGAAGCAACGTGCACAACTCATCAAAATCTGATGCAGGTCGTCCTAATGACGGAAGTAGTACCACTGTTTCCATGAGGAAAAGGTACTACACAAACCAATAAGGAGATTTTATGACGACAACCGGTCTCCCCCAGTTATTCAAAAAAATCAGCTAACTGCTGCGGCAGCCAATTTCTCAAGAGTGATTTCCATGTTGGCACGGTTGTGCGTTGCGCGATTTGAAACACCGCTGACAAGTTTGCCCAAGAAGTCAGCCCAAGAAGCTCGGTGGTCATCCCAACTGTGAGTCACGCGACATCCTGTTGCAGTTGGCTCGATTTCATAGATCCAGTCACACCAGTTTTTTCCTAAAGCCATCAAGCCAAAAGAAAATTTCTTCGGTGCGTCACAAACGTTCACTTCAACTGAAGTTGACCACGACTTTTTGCCGTTCTTGTTCTTGCCGCTGAAGCGAGCGCCAACTGCTGGGCCGGTAGCGCCTTTTGCCCACTCGCCTCCCTGATTCTCAGGAGACCATTCCCCCATGCGAGGCAGGTCAGTTACTAGTGCCCATACTTTTTCTGGGCTAGCTGCAATGTCACGGGTAACGGAAACGAGATTTGTCATCCACTTATTGTGTCACAGCAACCTGAAGCCGCGTGAGAGAATAGAAAAATGGCAGTTGCAACCTCCCCCCACCAAGGAATCGTCACACTTGATCTCGAAGGAGTCATGATTCCCGAAATCTGGATTGCAGTTGCAGAAAGTACTGGAATTCCAGAACTTCGCCGCACAACACGTGACGAACCGAACTATGACCTTCTCATGAAGTCACGCATTGAGATTCTGAATCAACACGACCTCACCATGAGTCGCATTGAGTCAGTCATTGCAGAACTCTCCCCTATGGATGGTGCGATTGATTTTCTTGATGCATTACGCGAACGCACACAAGTCATCATCTTGTCTGACACATTTGAACAGTTCGGTCGGCCTTTCATGCGCCAACTTCATTGGCCAACCTTGTTCTGTCATCGACTAATCGTTGAGAATGACCGCATTGTGGATTTTGAACTTCGTCAAGCAGACCAAAAGCGTCTAGCTGTAGAAGCTTTCAAGGGCCTCAACTATCGCGTGGCAGCTGCCGGAGATTCTTACAATGACACCGCAATGCTGGCTGCAGCAGATGCAGGATTTCTCTTTCACGCACCAGACAACATCAAGAAAGAGTTTCCACAATTTCCTGCATTGGAAACATACGACGACCTATTCAAACATCTCACTTCTGCTTTGGGGGTATGAAATGACAAACACCGACATCACAAATCTAAAACCAGAAGATTTTCATACTTCAGTTGCCTCGACTAGCCGAGCGTTCTGGCCGGATCCGATGTTCGGATTCTTTGCGCGAAACGCTGTGCACGAACATCTGATGCTTCCTAATTATGCAACGGCTGTAATGCGTGATGCCGTACAACATGGAATTGTTGAAGTCATCATCCGTAATGGCCGCGTCGTTGCTTCTGCGTCGTGGCTCGCACCTGGTGATGCACCTCGCCCATGGCTACAAGAACTTCGCGTCTCAATTCGGTCTGCACGTAGTATCCTCAAAGGACGTAATCGTCTGAAGGGAATCAAACTTCTCGATGCAATGGCAAAGAAGCACCCGAAGGAACCGCATTGGTACTTAGGACTACTGGGTGTTGACCCAGCGTTTCAAGGCAAAGGTCTTGGCGGCGCGCTACTCACTCATCGCTTAGAAGTATGCGACGCAACCCACATGCCGGCATACCTAGAAACTCAGAAGCCCGAGAACCTTCCGTTTTATGAACGGTTTGGGTTCTCGGTACTTGAGGAACTTGCTGACGACGGTTGCCCAACTCTGTGGACCATGTGGCGCGACCCGCGCCCCGCATAATAAGCGCTTAGCGATTACCAGGAGCCATGTAGAACCAAAGTGGAAACTTCGCGCCAGCATCTTTCATTGCTGTGCGCGCACCTAAAACAGTTTTACCTGCTTCAGTCGTTTCAAAAAACCAATTTTCCATTGCTCTTCCGCCTGGTGCTGGACCATCAATCAATTCAAGTGCAGCTTCTTCGTAGTACGTACGAATGTCGTGACACATCGCCATTACGTTTCCACCGGGAATTTCTGCCGTTGTCCAATCTTGCCCGTTCGCAATTGCGTGAAGAATCGCCAATGCATTCGGTACTTCTTCTGCAGTGATGCATCGACCAACTGAGGTAACTCCCCGGCGCTCTAGCGCGCGACCATAGGCCCTCTTCATACCGCGAGCCTCATCTACGGACGCAGGAAGCGACGCATCAAAGCGTGGCGGAATAGCGCAAGAAACTGGTTGTTCATCGGCTTCAATCACCTGCGGATGATCTACAAGTACTGGGCCAGATGGTTCATTCAATAACGCAAACGCCCGATTCAATACATCCATCTGAAATTCAACATCATTGGGAATACCCAATGGACGGCCGAGTGGAAACTCACAATGCAATGCTCGTGGCGGAGCAACTTTTTGTGCAACCTCACGTATGGAAGACAACACAACAGTTGCAATTCCTGCAGCTTCAAAAATATGCGCAAGCACACTCACGGTGCGCGTACAAAGAGGTCAAACAGGAGTCAAGATGACAACATCAACGCCATCTTGACGAAGTTGGGCTGCTGCCGACGGGCCGGTGTCTAAACGAATTGTTGAAACATCATCTGGTTGATTTCCAGCAAAGGAAAGATGACGTGGCGCTACAGAACCAATGATTCCTTTTGTTGCTAACTCTTCAAGACGATCAATGGGGTACACCACATTGAGATCCATCTTCACGCCCATCTGATCGAAGTTGGGACTCCAATGCCCGAGAACAAGATCGCGACGATCACGGTCGATGAATCGATAACCGGTATCACCTGCTGAGAAGGCTTCGTCACCAACTGCGTACAACGCTGCCGATGTAACAATGGCAACTCGCGCATCAGCTAACGCAACAGGGGTTACCCATGCCGGATTTTCAAACTGAGGTGCGGGAAGAGATGCGGAGTGCGCCCTCATCATTTGGTCACCGTTCATAAAGCCCCCTTGGTTGTAAGAAAGTCTATGCCATGCGAGATGACTGAGAGTTACTGACTATCCTCAATTTATGCCACATATTGAAGCAAACGACGCAGCTATAGACGCGATGCGCACACTTGACCCAACTGAATCAATCGTCATGTTGAACCTATTGAAGTTTCGAGACATTGCCCTTGACGGTTTCGGCGTTGACGGCATGACCGGTGGTCAAGCATTCCGTCGATACGGCGAATTGAATGATTCTGAAGACGTGAAGTTTGGAAGCGAACCCATTTGGATGGGCCTTCCAAAGAACACAGTCATCGGAGACGAAGACTGGGACTTAGCAATTCTCGTGCGCTACCCCACTCGCCAACATTTCATCGACAAGCTTGATAACGCGAAATACCGTGAGATTGCCCAAGTGCGTCACTCTGCATTGCTCGACAGCCGCTTGGTCGAGATGTCACAACTCTTCCCCGCCGTGTAATTGCAACGATCTGACTCGTGTAGACCAAACAATTCGCTTACTCTTGTACGGATGCAGATTCGACACAGCTACCTACTGGCAGCGGCCGCATTGTTTGCATCCGCTGGTAACTCAGCTGTTCACATTGCTATTCCATGGCTTGTCCTTGAGATAACGGGTTCATCTGCAAATGCCGGTGTTGTGCTGGGAATCAGTGGGTTCTCAGTCATCTTTACAGCGCCAATCATTGGTGGGCTGATTGCAGTCCTTGGGGCTCGGCCTGTTTCTATATGGGCCGACATCATCTCTGCTGGCTCAGTTGTGCTCTTCCCTGTTGTCGGAAGTTTGTTTGGGCTGAATCTTGCATCACTTCTGATCATCGCCATTGTCGGCGCATTGTTTGACCCAGCCGGAGCTACCGCACGAAAGTCGCTAATTCAAGCAGTGGCGGAACGCGACGGACTTTCGTTACTCAAGTTCAACGGCACCTATGAAGCTGCCGTCACAATCGGAACAGTAATTGGGCCTACTGGCGCAGCCCTAGCAATTGGTTTTGTTGGCATCAATGCAACCTTCTACTTGATTGCCATTGTCTTCCTACTTGCCTCATGTCTTGCATTCTTCATCCCTGTCGTCACTACCCATGTTCGAAGCGAAGAAAGTTTCTCCATCAGTAACGTGTTCAAGGAAACACGTATAGGCATGAATGCACTATGGCGCGACAAGCCATTGCTGTCGCTTGTTGGTCTATATACATTGCTCACAGCTATCTACATGCCAGTTGAATCAATCGTGTTGTCACGTTATTTCCAAGACCTCAATGAGCCGCAAACACTCGGGTTTGTTTTATCGGCTATGTCTGTGGGCATTGTGATTGGCGCACTTCAATTTCATCGTGCAGTTCGGGTCTTCTCCCCTGGCAACATGGTGATCATCTCCATGACGCTTATCGGTGCAGTGGTGTGTGCGATGGCGTTCTTGCCCAATGCCATCATCTTTATTCTTCTTGGACTTGCACTCGGACTGGCCTTTGGGCCTGTGAGCCCTATGAGTAACTACCTGGTGCAACAACGAATGCCGCAACACCTACATGGCCCAGTTTTTGGAACGCAGTTCTCGCTCATGTACTTAGCAACACCTGCAGGCACTCTGGCGCTTGGCCTCATTGTTCAATCAGTAGCAATTCCGCCATTGCTGTTTTGGATTGGTGCTCTCTTTATCGGCGTCACATTATTGGTCGGTTTTACAGGCCCATTGCGACGCTTGACGATTGACGCGTTACCTCACGACAACGCAGACTAGCCAGTTAGCGTTCTTGCGCCCCAAAGTCTGGGGGGCTGAGGTAAAGTCATTCAGTGATTCAAGTAGTTGTTGAGAAAGTTCAGACCCTCATTACGACGCTTCTTGGGACCCGTTCAGACTGGCGTCTCACAAAGCCAGTGATCCCGCGCATGCCACGAGTGGACTACACGTGGATCGGCCCAGTGATGGCAGTATTCACAATCTTTATTGGGTGGTTTGCATTCACAAACACAGTTGGCGATGGGAACGCTGCGTTTGCATTATTCATCGGATCCGTCTCCATCATGATGATGACCTGGAGCAACCTTCTATCGACACGCATATTGCCGCTTGAACAAATCTTTGGTGGAGTTGATCGCATGTACGTGTGGCACCGCTGGTTCGGTGCTCTATCAGTCGGAGCAATGTGGCTCCACTTAGAAATGGTTGATGACGTAAAGGGAATACGCGGAGCATCCAAAGACATAGCCGATGCTGCAGAAGATTTGGCAGAGACCGGATCGACACTTCTTTACATCCTTGTAGCCATCAGTCTGCTCAGATGGATCCCCACTCGGTGGTGGCGTCTCGCCCACAAACTTCTTGTCCTGCCGTATGCATTCTCTTGTTGGCATTTCTACACATCCACAAAGCCCTACGCCAATGTTTCATTCTGGGGTTCATGGTTTACAGGTTTCATGTTCCTTGGTCTTGCGGCGTGGTTATACCGAGTGTTGTGGCGCGACATGTTTCGAAAAGGAAAACTTCACACTGTCTCCAAGATTGAGGTCACTGGCAATGTGCTCACTATTGAACTTGAACCAATTGGGACGGAGCTGAAATATCAATTGGGTCAGTTTGCTTTTCTAAAAGTGAAAGTTCCCGGCTTGCGAGAGCCGCATCCGTTCACCATTGCGTCATCACCTGATGAACAGTGCCTTCGATTTGTCATTCGTGATCTAGGCGACTGGACACATCGTCTCATCACTTCACTTGCTGTTGGTAACCGCGTTGTCGTGGAAGGCGCCTACGGACATCTGGCCCCTATTCCGAGCCACCCTGTTGATCAAGTTGTTTGGGTTGCTGGCGGAGTGGGAATTACTCCATTCCTTGGGACGTCTATCTCGCGACTACCTAACAGTGGCCCAACCCCACATCTTTTTTATTGTGTGCCATCCCGCCAGAATGCTCCAGCAATTGAAATGCTTGAAGCTGCAGATCGCGAAGGTCGAATTCACTTGCATGTTCACGCGTCTGATGAAAAGAATCGCCTTCAGCCAGACCACATAATCACTGCATTAGGTGGCGCTCAATTGCAGGGCGCACACATTGTTATGTGTGGCCCCGAATCACTTGTGAAGTCCATGAAGTCAGGACTTCGCAGGCACGGCGCTCGACATATGCATGTTGAAGGTTTTGATATTCGAAGCGGAGTCGGCCCCGATTTGTCTCGTCATCTAGACGAGATAGTGAGAACTCAGTTACGCCGTTTTATACCTAGTAAATAGTCATCTATCTCGGTGCCTTTGTT
>Ga0208720_1000019_pt1 | contig 46953 bp, 50 predicted proteins | sample LakMenEpi20Apr10_FD_150716 | JGI IMG/M metagenome (GOLD analysis project Ga0208720, IMG submission 150716) | Freshwater microbial communities from Lake Mendota, WI - 20APR2010 deep hole epilimnion (SPAdes) | ecosystem: Environmental > Aquatic > Freshwater > Lake > Epilimnion/Euphotic zone ...
CAGACCGCGTTCGTTTGATCGTGATTCGCGTCCACCTCGCAGTTTCGATCGTGATTCTCGTCCTCCTCGCGGCGACCGTGATGATCGTCCTCGCAGGTTCGATCGTGATGCACCTCGTGGAGCACCTCGTGGTGATCGCGACGACAGACCACGTTCGTTTGATCGTGACTCTCGTTTCTCGCGTGATGATCGTCCTCGCAGGTTTGATCGCGATTCACGTCCTCCACGTACTGCAGCACAAGAACGCTCGGATGAAGTTAAGGGTCGCATTGGCGAACGTCGCACAAGTGGCGAAATGTCATTACCACCAGAACGTTCTCGTGAAGATTGGGTAGACGAAGGTTCAGTTCGTCCTGCGCGTAAAGCACCTAGTTTTGGTCCACGTTCAAAGGGAACTGGTCGCCCACAAAAGGGCGGTCGCAAAGAAGTTCGTGCTCTTGACTCTGTAGTAGATCAGTTTGAAAAGGCTCTCGGATCGAAGGCATCACCGCGTGCACTGAAGCGTTACGACGCAGCATTGCAAGCTTTTGAAGCCCATCGCTACGACGATGCACGCAAGATTCTGAATCCAATGTCTCGTGAATATTCTGAAGTGGCTGCAGTGCGCGAAATGCTCGGCTTGTGTCTGTATCGCGCCGGTCAGTGGAAGCGTGCGCTTGTTGAGTTCGAAGCGTCATTGAAGTTGAATCCGGATTGGATTTTCAATCATGCAGTTATTGCAGATTGTCATCGCGCATTGGGCGAACATCAAATGGTGGAGAAGTACTGGCAAGAACTCCAAGAAGCATCGCCGCATCCTGAACTGATGGCTGAAGGCCGCATTGTCATGGCTGGTTCAATGGCTGATCGCCGTCAAATCACTGAAGCACTTGCTCTAATGGAAAAAGCTTCGGGTGATATGAATCGTCCATCTGAATACCACCTTCGCCAGTGGTTTGTTATTGCAGACCTGTACGACAAAGAGGGCAATGTGATTAAGGCCCGTCAGTTCTTTGAACGAATTGCTGCAATTGACCCTGGTTTTGTAGATGTTGCCGAAAGGCTTTCCACTCTGGGCGCTTAATGCACACATTCCTAGTAACAACTAGGAGAAGTACATGGTTTCCACAACAACAAGCATTGACACTGAAGGTGTCAATCTGGTCATACTCATCGGCGAAGTGACATCGCCTCCCGTCCAGCGCACCCTTCAGACGGGGGAAGTTGTATCGAGTTTCGATATAGCTACTCACGTTGAAGAGGGTCGTATCTCCGTGCCTATTGCATGTGCGGGAGAATGCGAAACCACCCATGTTGGCGACAATGTGTGTGTTGTAGGCATCGTACGACGTCGCTTCTTTCGGTCGGGGGCTGGTGTGACCAGCAGGACAGAAGTGCTGGCTGATCAGGTCATTTCGATGCGCCGCAAAGCAAATGTCCGCAAGGCCGTCTCGAGGCTTTTGGAGAATCTTTCAGCAGATCTTGAAATCTGACTAATATTGCTATCGCCCCCGAATGTGTCTTGTACACGCACGTTTTGTGATCGGGGCTCGATGAAAGGTGTTGTCGAATGAATCAAGAGCAGCTCGCGCAAATGCGCAATGGTAAGGGTTTTATTGCCGCACTAGACCAGAGCGGTGGCAGTACACCAAAGGCCTTGCTGTTGTACGGAGTTCAGGAGACTGCCTACTCAAACGACGCTGAGATGTTCGATGTCATTCACGCAATGCGTAGCCGCATGGTGGAAAGCCCTGAATTCAATGGCGATCGCGTTCTTGGCGCGATCTTGTTTGAAGGAACGATGGACCGCGAAATTGGCGGCATGGGAAGTGCAGAGTTCCTCTGGAACAAAAAGCATGTCATCCCATTTTTGAAGATTGATAAAGGATTGGCAGATGAAGCACAGGGTGTGCAGATCATGAAGCCAAACCCAGACCTTGATGCCTTGCTTGCTCGCGCATCAAAGAAGGGTGTGTTCGGAACAAAGATGCGCTCTGTCATCAAGTTGGCTAATGCTGATGGCATTACGGCAGTGGTGGCTCAGCAATTCGAAGTAGGCCGTCAGATTCTTCGTGCCGGACTTATTCCCATCATTGAGCCAGAAGTCGACATCAATAGTCCCGAAAAGGCACAAGCTGAAGTTTTGTTGAAGGCCGCGTTGTTGGCTGAACTAAATAAACAGCCAGCAGATCAGCCAGTCATGTTGAAGTTGACTCTTCCAGAGACCGACGGCTTTTTTGATGAACTCGTTGCTCACCCAAGTGTTCTTCGCGTTGTTGCCCTGTCGGGTGGTTATTCACGTGAAGATGCCAACGCTCGCCTCAGTCGTAACAAGGGAGTCATTGCAAGTTTCTCTCGCGCACTCACCGAGGGTTTGTCAGCACAACAGACTGAAGCAGAATTCAATGCAGCTATCGGTGCATCAATTGCATCGATTTACGCAGCGTCAATCAGTTAGTTAGTTCAAATCTCGCATCACCATGCCGGTGCGAAGTTTCGGCGTGAAGAACGTTGACTTCGGTGGCATTAGTTCGCCCGTGTCTGCGGTGCGTCGAATCTCTGCAAGAGAAACGGGCCGAATCAATATCGCAGAAGCAGCAACACCTGCTGCGAGTTTGTTTACAACTTCGGTGACTCCATGTTGGTAGGTCACTGAGTGTTCAGTGCTGCGTAGGGCGTGCTCTAGTCGTGCGCTATCCATTTCACGCACACCTACAAACGTGTCGGAACGTGGCGTAAGGAAAGTACCTGTGCCATCTGGCGCCACAAGACACAGCGAACCACGAGCGTCCATTTCACTAATGGTGTGGGGGCCAACGGGGCCAGCATCTGATGTGTCGTAATGAGACGACAGAACAGAAAGCAGTGAAGCATTGTTGATGTCGTACAGGCGATGAATGGCTGCGACGCTGAGTTGTTCCTGTACTAATTCGGCAACATAGGTCATTGTGAGCTCGGCGCCGGGAGGGTCGCCAGCTGTTCGGCTTTGATCTCTAAAGGTTCGACTGATTGCGTATCTGTGATGGCCGTCTGCGATAAGAACAGGATTCTCAGAGACGAGACGAGAGATGGCGGCGATTCGTGCAGGGTCCGAGACGCGTTCAAGTACGTGATGCACGCCTTCTTCATCGGTGCATTGCGCTACGACTTCGCCAGGTTCGCTGAGAGCAGCGGTAAGGCCGGCAGTGAGCGATAAGCCCCATACCGGACTGAGGTTTGCATGCGTGGCAATCGTGAGGTCAAGGCGATCCGTCTTTGCCTTAGGAGTCGTGCGTTCATGTGGAAGAACTCCACCGGCGCCTTCATCTACAACTTCGAGTGCGCCAATAACACCAACTGTTGTGCGTTGCGTGCCGGCTTCATCTGTGAACGTCATGCGATAGATGGAAAATGTTGCTGAATCATCAGAAATAATGTGGCCGCTCTTGCGCCATTCAGTCAGACGGTCAGCTGACAATTGGTAACGCGATGGACCGTCCGCCTCAATTGGGTAGTCCAAGAGCACAATGTTGTGTGAGTCTGTTGCTGCATAGGCGGCACGCTGGTCTTCGTCAAATACGTCGTATGGAGCAGAAGTCAACGCCGTGATATCAGTCGAATTGGTTGTCGAGTATCGGAGAGCGGCGAAGGGTTCAAAGCGGGGCATGGGGTAAAGCGTGGCAGGATTAATGACTATGCGCAAAACCGTTCCCCCAAAAGTTGTGTTGTGTGACCTCGATGGGGTGGTCTGGCTTGCTCATCAGCCAATTCCGGGCTCTGTGAGGGCTGTTGCTTCATTGAGAGAAGCGGGTATTCGGGTTGTGTTCGTCACAAACAACTCATTTTCTACGTATGACGAACAAGTGGCTGCATTGGCTTCAATTGGGATACCTGCTGAAGGCGACATTGTGACTTCAGCAATGTCGGCGGCCACTGCAATGAAGAGCGGTTGGCGAGTGTTGGTGTGTGGCAGTCGAGGCTTGATCGAAGAGATCGGCCGGGTAACCAATCAGGTTGTGGTGGCGTATCAGCAACCGATGGCGTCTGGTGATTTTGATGCTGTGGTGGTCGGTTTTCACCGTGAGTTCAATTATCAGGTGCTCACCGATGCTTTAACTGCAGTGCGCGGGGGAGCAGTGTTGATTGGTTCGAACGATGACCCGACCTATCCAACACCTAATGGTCCTATCCCTGGTGGCGGGTCAATTCTGGCAGCAATAGAAAAAGCATCCGGAGTTACGCCGACGGTGACTGGAAAACCATACGAACCGATGGCACTCCTTGTTCGAGAATTGTGTGGCGATGTATTGCCTGAAGAGATGGTGATGATTGGCGACAGATCGGATACCGACGGAGGTTTCGCTAGAACAATGGGAGCACGGTTCGCAATGGTCCTCAGCGGAGTCATGTCGTCGGCTGATGGCAGTGATGCTGACATTGTGGCGCCTGATTTAGTGGGTGTAGCCGAAATCTTGCTTAGGGAGTGAACGGGTGAGCAGTACGCTCAAAGGGTGCGTATGCGACTTGATGCCGCCCTTGTTAAAAGGGGATTAGCAGAGAGCCGTTCCCACGCTGCTCGCATGATTGATGAACGCAACATCACGGTAGGTGGTGTGATTGCCGAGAAAACTTCTCGAATGGTTGCCCCCGAGGAACCGATTGAAGTGCTTGTGAAGCGCCGTTTCGTCAGTCGTGGTGGCGAGAAACTTGAACACGCTCTCGATGGTTTTGGTATCTCAGTTGAAAACAGGTCTGTGCTTGATGCCGGAGTTTCAACTGGTGGTTTTACCGATTGTGTTCTTCAACGCGGAGCTCGTCGTGTATTCGCAGTTGATGTGGGACGTAATCAACTGCACGAACATATGAAGTCTGATACACGAGTTGATTGGCGTGACGGTGTGAATGTCAGAGATTTAGTTGCAGACGATTGTCCGTATCCATGTTCATTAGTAGTTGCAGATTTGTCGTTCATTTCTCTCACCAAGGTTCTGGAAGCTTTCTTCGCATCCGTGCGCCCTGAACCGGGGTTCGAGACCCCAGGAATGGTGTTGCTGGTAAAGCCACAGTTTGAGGCGGGTCGTGTAGAGGTGTCTCGGGGTAAAGGTGTCATCACAGACCCCAGTATCCATAAAGAAGCCTGTGACACGGTTCGTGATGCTGTTCTTCAGTTGGGTGGAAGCGTTGTAGGGGTCATTGAGTCGCCCATTAAAGGCGCTGAAGGCAACACGGAATTCTTAATGTACGTGGAATGCCCCACCCGTTCCGTAAGTTGTGAGTCATGAGTCGCCTCGGATTAGCCGTACATCGTTTCCGTCCCGACGCACTGGAAGTGGCTGGCCGGGTTATTGGCTGGGCCAGTGCCAACGGGTATGAGGTAGTTGCTGATGAGTCAGACCTAGCGTCTCTGCGCTCAACCTCTGTCACTAGTGGTGACGTTGGTGATGTCGATGTGTTGGTGTCTATCGGCGGCGATGGCACCATGCTTCGGTCTGTTCATGTATTGAATGGTCGAGTAGTTCCTTTAATCGGAGTCAATCTTGGCCAATTGGGATACCTGGCTGTTGTAGAAGTTGACGAAATTATTGAGGCGCTCGATATTTGGCATAACGGTAAAGAGGGATCTGATTACCACTATGACGACCGCATGTTGTTAGAGGTGTCTATGTGGGCAAAAGGGGCCAGGCTTACAAATCATTTGGCAATGAACGAAGTTGTTATTGAAAAGTCTGAAGCGGGGCACACTGTGCGTCTCGGCGTTGATATTGATAAGGCATCCTTCACTACGTATGCAGCAGACGGTCTGATTCTTGCCACTCCAACGGGCTCGACTGCGTATTCAATGTCAGCGCGCGGACCCATCTTGTCGCCAAGACTTCGCGCGATCCTCATGACGCCTGTTTCTCCACACATGTTGTTTGATCGGTCGATGGTTCTCGACCCTCAAGAATTGGTGCGCATCGAAATTCTTGGTCACAGATCAGTAAATGTTGCCACCGACGGTGAGTTGGTGCACACACTTCGACCAGGAGACGTTGTTGAAGTACGTGCCGCACAGGAAGTTGCCCGATTCGTGAGATTTAAGGAACAACGATTTCATCAGACTTTGAAATCTAAATTTGGGTTGTCAGATCGATAATGCTTGTTGAACTTTCAATAGAGAACCTCGGAATCATCGAGAATGTTCGAGTCTCTTTCGATAAGGGGTTTACGGCGTTCACGGGTGAAACAGGTGCTGGTAAGACCATGTTGGTTGAGGCGATCAACTTGGTTGTGGGTAGGCGTGCTGATGTATCCGTTATTCGCGATGGGGCTGAAGAGGCTCGCGTAGAGGCACGGTTTGTTACTAACACCGATGCAGGCGAAGTGGAGACAATTTTGTGTCGGGTGCTGCATCGTGAAGGGCGTAGTCGTGCCTACATCAATGACCGAATGGCAACGGTTGCTTCACTGGCTGAAATTGGTGATGAATTAGTGGATATTCACGGACAGCACGCACATCAGCGTCTTCTTTCTCTTACGACCCAACGAAACTCGTTGGACCAGTTCGGAAAAGTGAATACTTCTGAACTTCGTGCGGCTCGTGAAGCTGTAACCCACATCGATGCAAATCTTGCCGCTCTGGGTGGGGATGAGAAATCTCGAGTCCGTGAGATCGATTTGTTGCAGTTCCAGTGTGACGAGATTGAGTCGAGTCGGATTACGAATCCAGATGAAGATCTTGCGCTGTCTCAAGAAGAAGACATGCTGACGGATGTTGTTCGCCATCAAGAGTCTTTGCAAAGGATTGTGTCGCTGCTATCAGATGATGGGGCAGTGGTTGATCTTCTCGGTGAGGCGGTGTCGGCAATTGCGCCGGTGACTTCACTACCTGCATTGTCTGAACGGCTTCGGTCGCTAGCTGCTGAAGCAAAGGATGTGTCTGACACGGTGCGCGACGCTGCCGAAGGATCAGAACATGATCCCGCCCGCCTAGAAGAGATTCGGTTGCGCCGACAGGCTCTTCGTGATCTCATGCGGAAATACGGTGATTCGTTGATTGATGTGATGGCTTTTGGCTCTGAGGCTCGTGAACGGCTCGACGAATTGACTGGATATGCCGAGCGCGTCAAGGAGTTGGAGAAAGCCAAGACAACGGCGTTGCGGCATTTGGTTTCCTGTCAAAAAGAAGTGGGCAATGCCCGTCGAGCCGTCGCTCCGAAACTTGCAGCTGCAGTGCAGAAACGATTGCGGCAGTTGGCGCTGCCGAATGCAACAGTCCAAGTGGCTGTCGGTGACATCGAAACAGATCCGGCGGGAGAGTCAGTGGTGTTCATGCTTGCTGCCAACCCGGGTAGCGCTCCTGCGCCAATCGCGAAAGTTGCTAGTGGTGGAGAGTTAGCCAGAGTCATGCTTGCCCTTCGTCTTGTACTTACGGGCGATCCTGCGACAATGGTTTTCGACGAAGTTGACGCAGGAATAGGTGGAGAGGCAGCAGTGGCGGTTGCTACAGCGCTGCGCGAACTGGGGAACGATCATCAAGTCATTGCTGTAACCCACTTGGCTCAAGTAGCGGCATCTGCTCATGGGCAGGTGGCTGTCTCGAAGTCCGTCAAAGGTGGCAAGACTTTTGGTGCCGCAACGCGAGTGGCCGAAAATGAGCGAGCTTCTGAAATTGCTCGCATGTTGTCAGGTGGAGTTGCCGATGATTCAGCCAATGCCCATGCTCGTGACCTCTTAGAGAAGCTTGGTGGACAAAAGAAGCGTTCTCAGCGCTCGTCCTAGTGGTTTCACTCTGGGGGGCTCTGACCTATTAGGCTGTTCTTCCGTTAGCAATTACGTCGGCGGGAGTCTCAATGCCAAAGCACATATTCGTGACAGGTGGCGTTGCAAGTTCCCTCGGTAAGGGTCTCACTGCATCTTCCCTTGGTCGTTTGCTGAAGATGCGCGGCTTGCGTGTCACAATGCAAAAATTGGATCCGTATATCAACGTTGATCCCGGCACGATGAATCCGTTTGAACACGGTGAAGTATTTGTGACAGACGATGGCGGCGAAACAGACCTTGACCTTGGTCACTACGAACGCTTCATTGATGAAAATCTGACACGTAGCTCGAATGCAACGACAGGGTCTATCTATCAGGCTGTCTTGGCCGCTGAGCGTCGCGGGGATTACTTGGGAAAGACTGTTCAAGTAATTCCCCACATCACAGACGAAATCAAGCGCCGAATCCGTCGAATCGCCACGGATGACACTGATGTAGTCATTACCGAAGTTGGCGGAACCGTCGGAGACATTGAAATTCTCCCGTTCCTAGAGGCAATTCGTCAGTTCCGTAACGAGGCGGGTCGAGACAATGTTTGCTACCTACACGTCACGCTTGTGCCTTTTATTGGGCCGAGCGGTGAGCAAAAGACAAAGCCAACCCAGCACAGCGTTACAGAACTTCGCTCGCGCGGTATTCAGCCTGACGTCATCGTGTGCCGAAGCGAAGAACCTCTTAGCAGTGGCTTGAAGCGAAAAATCTCACACATGTGTGACGTTGATACGAATGCTGTCATCAACGCAGCAGACGTTGGCAACATTTATGAACTTCCGCTCGTGCTTCACGACGAAGGTCTTGACACTGTTGTGTGTGACATTTTGCGGCTTGATAGTGCTGTTGACTTGTCTTCATGGGAAAAGCTTGTTGCGCAAGTTGAAGCTTCAGTGAAGCCAGTAAAGATTGGTCTCATTGGAAAGTATGTTGAATTACAAGATGCCTATCTGTCAGTTGTTGAAAGTTTGAAACACGCTGGTTTCCATCACGGCGCCAAAGTTGAGATCGATTGGATTCAAGCTGAAGACGTTGAAGGACTGCTTGCATCAGGTCGCCTTGATGCGCTTGATGGAATGGTGATTCCCGGTGGTTTCGGCTCTCGCGGTATCGAAGGAAAGATTGCTGCTGCGGCTTATTCGCGTGAGAATCTGGTTCCTTGCTTGGGTTTATGTCTCGGTATGCAGGTGATGACAATTGAATACGCACGGCATGTACTTGGTATGACTGATGCGAACAGCACAGAATTCGATCCTTCAACCACGCACCCGGTTATTGATTTAATGGTCGATCAGCGTGATATCACCATGAAGGGCGGCACGATGCGTCTTGGTGCGTATTACGCGGTGCTTCAACCAGGGACGAAAGTCGCAGAAGCGTATGGTGAGACCGTGGTGAGTGAGCGTCATCGCCATCGTTACGAATTCAACTACAACTTCCATTCTCGTTTCGAGGAAAGTGGATTCTTGTGCAGTGGTACTTCGCCAGACAAGCGTCTTGTTGAATTCATTGAGATGGAAAACCATCCGTACTGGGTTGGTACTCAAGCACATCCGGAATTCAAGAGCAGGCCTGACCGCCCTCACCCGTTGTTCAGGGAACTCATTGCGGCCTCATTGGTGAATCGTGAGAAGCGTCTGGCTCGTGGTGCTAGTGCCTCTGTTGCACAATCGGCCTGAATGAGAACGTGAATCAGAGCGACCATAAAGGTTTTGTAACTACCGCACTGGATGTGGTGCATTCGTGGGCAATGTTTCGCCTGCTCCGCCGCACTATTCGTGGTCCACGTGGAGACGTCTTTGACAGAACATATGTCAGTACGCCCGGCGCTGTAGGGGTCGTTGCAATAACTCCGGAGAACCACATCATTCTTGTATCGCAATATCGGTCGTCTTTCGATGATTATGTTCTAGAGATTCCTGCGGGGATGCGTGACGTTGTCGGCGAAGACCCCTCCCGAACCGCGTGGAGAGAACTTGCAGAAGAGACTGGATATGTGCCGAGAACTGTCGAGTACTTGGGTTCATGTTTGTCTTCTCCTGGCGTGACTGATTCTGTTTTGGAGCTGTTCATTGCTCGCGATGTTGTCGCCGGTGGTTCCGCGCCAGAGGGGCCAGAGGAATTGGAGATGAAGGTTTTGATAATTCCATTTTCTGAGGCTCTAACAATGGTGGATGAAGGCGAAATTACGGATGCGAAAAGCTCTGTGGGAATTCTTCTAGCTGCGCGGCGTTTCGATGATCTTGGCGTGTGAGTTATGGCAAAGACCCCCACAACCGAACGAGATGCAGAACTCGTAGAAGAGTTTCTTCGTTGGATGGCAGTTGAAAAAGGGCGTGCCGTAAACACAATTTCCAACTATCGGCGTGATCTGACGAGATATGTGGAGTTTCTAGGCACTGCTTCCAAGAGTCTCTTAACTGCGCGTGAAACAGAGGTGGAAGACTATGTTCGTGTCCTGCAAGCTTCTGGCGATGCAAATGCAAGTACGGCACGCAGATTGGCTGCTATTCGGATGATGCACGGTTTCTTGTTGACTGAAGAACGAAGAAGAGATAATCCGACATCTCGTATTGAAGGCGTGAAAGTGCCTGGTGGTGTTCCAAAGCCCTTGAGTCAAGATGAGGTTTCCGCGCTACTCGAAGCAATGGTTGGTGATTCGGCGACCCAAATGCGTGACCGCGCGTTAATGGAGTTCCTGTATGCGACCGGGGCCCGAATTTCTGAGGCGTGTGATTTGAATCTTGATGATCTGGATTTGTCTTCGCGTGTTGTTCGTTTGTTTGGAAAGGGTTCGAAGGAACGAGTCGTTCCCTTCGGTCGAACCGCCGAAGAGAGGCTCCGTGAATACATCAGTAATGCCGGTCGCGCCCAGTTAGTCCCTGACGTGTGGTCACGAGGCACTGACAGGGAAGCGGTGTTCTTAACAGATCGCGGCAAACGCTTGAATAGGCAAAAGGCGTGGCACGTTGTTAGAGACGCCGGAGTGCGCGCCGGAATCACTCGAGATCTGTCGCCACACGTTCTTCGCCACTCGTGTGCAACTCACATGCTGGAGCACGGCGCAGATTTGCGAATCGTGCAGGAGATGTTGGGACATGCGACTATTTCGACCACACAGATTTACACGAAGGTTTCGAATGACAGATTGTGGGCCGTGTATCGCGATGCCCACCCGAGGGCGACAGGATGAAATCAGTTCACTTAATCAAGAGGGCAATTGGTTCGCTTTCGCAAGCACCACCGAGTGCGGTTGAAGTTACAAAGGTTCAGGATGTATTGAATGAAGCGGAGTTCAGACTGTGGTCTGAAATGCAATATCGAGATCAGCGTCACAGTATTGCGGTGCTAGGTCGATTCGATAATTTGGCACCAACTGCTCGTCAATCTGAAAGAGCCGCTGCGCTGTTGCATGATGTGGGCAAGAACATTTCTGGTCTCGGATTCTTGTCGCGTGTTGTCGCCACTGTGGTCGGACCTCGTAATCGCAGGTTCGCGGAGTATCACAATCATGAGGCTCTGGGGGCCGACTTGTTGTCCGTTAGCAGCGATCCTCGAACTGTTGAGTTGGTCAGGGGAGCAGCAGTTGATGATGTTTCACTGCTCCTGCGAGCAGCTGACGACATTTAGATACGTGGCAGCAGCCCTATTGCAGAGTGGGCTCTTTGTAATGTCACCGCGGCAACATTGCGTGCACGTTCGTTGCCAATAGATAGAAGCCGTGCGAGTTCGCCTTTGTCTTGCATGAGTTCTTGGAACTTTGTGCGAATTGGTTCTACAACAGCAATCACGGCATCTCCGGTGTCTGATTTCAGAGCGCCGTACTGTGAGTACTGACTGACCAGTTCATCTACGTGCTTGCCAGTAGATGCCGACAGAATATCTAGAAGATTGGAGACCCCTGGTTTGGTGGCAATGTCGTACTTCACTTCTCCATCTGAATCAGTGACTGCGCGTTTGAACTTCTTTGAGATAGCAGCATTGTCATCCAGCAGGTATACAAGTCCGCTGTCGCTCGTGGCTGACTTCGACATCTTTGAGGTCGGGTCTTGCAAGTCCATCACGCGTGCACCAGCTTTCGGGTGAACAGCTTTTGGCAGAACAAATGTGTCACCAAATCGGTGGTTGAACCTCACTGCGATATCGCGGGTGATCTCGATGTGTTGGCGTTGGTCATCGCCCACTGGCACCTCGTCTGCGTCGTACAACAAAATATCGGCTGCCTGTAGCGCCGGATATGTGAAAAGTCCTGCTGAGATGAATTCAGCCTCACGTCGTGCAGATTTATCTTTGAACTGAGTCATGCGACTGAGTTCTCCATACGAGACAGTGCACTCCATGATCCATGCCAGTTCAGTGTGTTCATGAATGTGGCTTTGCACAAAGACAGTGGCAATATCTGGGTCGAGGCCGCATGCAAAAAGCATTGCTGCTAGTTCGATTGTCTGTTTACCGATGAGTCCAGGGGTGTCTATGGCCGTCAGGGCGTGAAGGTCGACGATGCCGTGGAAAACGTCACCGTCATGCTGGCCAGAGACCCAGTTAGAGAGGGCTCCGAGATAGTTGCCGAGATGCACTGGTCCGGTGGGCTGGATACAAGACAGAACGCGTGGCACGCTCAAAATCTAGTTGCTTGGCAATGAATACACGCGGTCAATTGCCGACCCTGGTGGTTCAGGCAAGTACGATGGGATGGTGGCAATTGACGTAGCAACCCCCGTGTACGAGGGACCTTTCGACCTTTTGCTCCACCTCATTTTGCGTGAAGAGGTGGATATTCACGAGATCAGCCTTTCCACCATTGTTGACGCTTATTTGGCTGAGCTGTTGAAGATGCAAGAGCTTGATCTGGAAGTCGCAACTGAGTTTTTGCTCATTGCAGCAACTCTTATCGAGTTGAAGACTCGCCGATTGCTCCCAGGGCGCGAGGCCGTGGACTTGGACGATGAATTGGCATTGTGGGAAGAGCGTGATTTGCTGCTTGCTCGACTGCTTGAGTGCAAGACGTTTAAAGACGTCGCAAAGATTCTCGCAACATTTGTAGACGATGCAGACCGTGTATACGGACGTGCGGTTGGTCCGGACGAACGGTTCTCAGAAGTAGCACCTGACCTTCTTGAGGGTTTGACTATTGAAAAGCTTGAGCGGGGATTCATCAATGCAATTACGCCGCGTAAGCGTGATGAGTTGAGTCTGTATCACATATCGCCAATTCGCTTTACGGTTGCTGAAGCAGTTGAAGAGTTAATGGAAGACATAGCTCGTGTTGGGAATACTTCATTTCGCGCGTTGACCACGGGGCTTGTCGAGCGTCTTGAGATCGTGGTGCGCTTTCTGGCGATTCTTGAAATGTATAAACAAGGTTTTATTGAGCTAGATCAAGTTGATCGTTTTGGTGACATAACGGTTCAATGGACTGGTATCGGTACTGGAAACGAAAGTATGGCGGAGATCGATTCTTATGAAGGATGATGTGACAACAGAAACGGTGAGGGCTATTGAAGCAATAGTGCTTGTAGCTCACGAACCCGTACCGACAGACCTCATCGCGCAGTTGCTTGAAATTCCCGCCACAACTGTTGATGAAGTGTGTGCCCGTCTTGCCGAAACATATGAAGAAGCAGGTCATGGATTCCAATTGGCAAAAGTTGCCGGAGGGTGGCGCTTTCAAACTCATCCTGACCTTGCGCCGTATGTTGAACGCTTCATTCTCGATGGCCAACGTGCGCGTTTGTCTGGTGCAGCACTTGAGACTCTTGCAATCATTGCGTATAAGCAACCAATCTCACGTTTACAGATTGCCTCAATCCGCGGAGTTGATCCGGATTCTGTGTTGCGAACATTGCATGGTCGCGCATATGTAGCGCCTGTCTCGCGAGATAACGGTCCTGGTCAAGCTGTGCTGTGGGGTACGACTCAATTGTTTCTCGAGAAGTTGGGAATTGCATCTCTGAAAGATCTTCCAGCTATTGCTTCTTTTGTTCCCGATGCATCTCTTGTAGAGGCGTTAGAGAAAACACTTTTGATCGAGGCTGACTCCATTTCTGAGCCGAGCGAAGGCGCGTAATGTCGTCGTTCACCCCGCCGGGAGGCGCGGTCCCCGAACCACCGTTATGGGAACAGATTGCTAATGATGCGCGCCTTGCCGATGGTGAGCGACTACAAAAAGTTCTTGCACGAGCTGGATTTGGTTCACGTCGAGTCTGTGAGAATTTGATTGAAGATGGTCGCGTTGATGTCAATGGTGAAATAGCAGTACTCGGGCGCCGAGTAAATGTTGACACGGACATCATCGAGGTGGATGGTGCTCCAGTAGGTGTACTTCCTGGCCTTGTGTATTACTTGTTGAACAAGCCTGAAGGGGTAGTAACAACGATGGTTGACACGCATGGTCGAGAGACCGTTCTTGACTATGTGCCATCTGAACCGCGCGTGTTTTCAGTTGGACGTTTGGACATCGACACTACGGGGTTATTGATTCTCACGAATGATGGTCAATTGACTCAGTTTTTAACGCACCCCAGCCACGGAGTTGAGAAGGAATACATTGCTGAAGTTGAGTGTGGAACCAATGGTGTTCCAAACGGTGCTCTGCGGCATTTGCGTGACGGCGTCGAATTAGAAGACGGCATGACCGCGCCTGCAGAGGTGGGGCAGCCTGAGCCGGGCGTATTGCGAATAGTGATTCATGAGGGCCGCAACAGGCAAGTACGTCGAATGTGCGAAGAAGTTGGGCACCCAGTTATTCGACTTGTGCGTACTCGAATCGGTCCTCTGAGAGATACAAAATTGGCGCCAGGGCAGTGGCGCGAACTGACCATTGAAGAGGTTCGTCAATTATCTAGCGCAGTTGAGTTAGACGGTACGGATACGGTGTGGGAATGAGCGCAGACGCGATGACGAAGAAGAAAGCGAACGTATTCGGCCTTGGGCTAATTGGTGGTTCACTCGCGCTTGCTTTAGCGGACGCCGGTTATGACGTCGGTGGACACGATTCGGATAAATCAAAGATTGATGTCGCGCTTGAACGCGGAATCATCGCTTTTCCGGGCTTGTATTCAGATGCCGAAGTTACTTTTGTTGCAACCCCTGTCGGTACCGTTGCGCAAGCAGTGACTGAATCTTTAGATCTGACAACTGGAGTTGTTACTGATGTCGGATCAGTGAAGACATCTATCTCGCTTCAAATCTCTGATCCACGTTTTGTACCAGGTCATCCCATGGCTGGATCTGAACTGGATGGCCTAGATGGCGCAGACGCTTCAATGTTCGCCGGAGCTGTATGGGTTCTGACTCCAACAACGAATTCCTCAGACGCTGCTTTCGCCGTTGTTGCTGGCTTAGTGGCGAAGTTTGGAGCAGAGATTGTGGCTATGGATGCTGAACAGCACGATGATCTGGTCGCAGTTGTTAGTCATGTTCCACATCTCACAGCTGCAACGTTGATGCGTATTGCGGATGATCGTTCTGAAGAACACATGGCGTTGCTACGACTTGCGGCAGGAGGTTTTCGTGACATGACGCGTATTGCCTCTGGCCGTCCTGGCATCTGGCTGGATATATGCGAACAAAACAAGGCATCTATAGTGCGCGGGCTTGATGCCCTCATTCTTGGTCTGACCGACATGCGTGACGTAGTTGCTGGCTCCGATCGCGATGGACTGTTGTCTCGACTTGAACAAGCACGACGAGCCCGCATGAATTTGCCCACTGGCGCTGGCGCGGTAGAGGATTTGGCAGAGGTACGTATACCGATTCCTGATCGTCCGGGAGCTGCAGCTGATGTGTTTACGTTGTCTGGCGAACTTGGTGTGAATATCTATGACTTTGAAGTCGTTCATTCAGCTGAAGGTGATCGCGGCATCATGGTCACGGTTGTTCGTGCCGAACATGCAGAAGTATTTCGTGGCGGGTTGCTGGCCCGCGGATTCCGTCCCGCTGTACAGCCGTTGTCGTGACAACAATCGTTCTTCGCCCACCTGCCGGCGCACTCGATGCAGCTATTTCGGTGCCAGGCTCGAAGAGCGTTGCTAATCGTGCCTTAGTGTGCGCAATGTTGTCGAAAGAGGCCTCTTGTATATCGGGCATTCCAGCGGGTGATGATGCTCGTGTTGTACTGAACGTGATACGTGAGTCTGGACGCTCTGTCAGCGTTGTTGAAAATGGCATTCTCATCGCTGAAACATCGAAGCTTAGGTTTCCAGGAATTGTGGATGCGGTACTTGCAGGCACATCATCGCGGTTCCTAACCGCCGTTGCTGCCTTGTTTGATTCGACCACGATTATCGATGGTGAAGCGGCGTTGCGCACACGTCCGATGTCGGATTTGCATGATGCTTTGGAAGCGTTAGGTGCGGAAGTGTTACACCTTGGTGAAGAAGGTCACTTGCCGGTCTCGATATCACGGGGTTCGTTGGTAGGCGGCGATATTCACATTGCGGGAAACGTCTCGAGCCAATTCATTTCGGCTCTGATGTTGATTGGCCCGATGTTGGACGAAGGGCTTACTGTGCACGTTACGGGTCCGCTCATTTCTCGATCATATGTAGAAATGACCGCTGACGTGATGAGATCATTTGGTGTATCGGTGGATATCGATGAATCTACAATCTCAGTTTCTAGTGGCTCGTACAAAGGTCGTGAATACATGATTGAGCCGGATTATTCATCGGCCGCTTTTCCGCTTGTTGCTATTGCCCTTCGCGAAGGTCGCGTTGTGATTCCTGGTTTAGCGACAGCTTCGCTGCAGGGAGATTCCGAGATCGTTCCCATTCTGCGAATGATGGGTATGACGTGCGAGGTAAGCGGTGCAGACGTGTCTGTCACTCGACATTCGGATCAACAATTGTTGCCCATAACGATGGATATGTCGAACTGCTCGGACCTAGTTCCTGCTGTAGCGGTGGCATGTTGCATGGCGTCAGGCGAAAGTGTCTTGTCGGGAATTGGATTTATCCGCAACAAGGAAAGTGATCGACTTGGCGACCTTGCCAAAGAGTTAAATCGCGCTGGAGCAAACGTGACTGTTGAGGACGATGGGCTTCGAATTGTTGGTCCGTGTACGTGGACATCTGTTGTCTTTGATACTCACCATGATCATCGAATGGCAATGGCTTTGTCGCTACTGTCTTTGTGTTCAACGGGAATGGAAGTTGCAGATCCCGAAGTCGTAACAAAGAGTTGGCCAACCTTCTTTGCGGACATGACGCCAATCCTCGGTGCTAATGAGATAGGCAACTAACCTGTGGCAATGAACATAACGGTCGCTGCTTTTGATGTGGACGAAACCCTCACGGTACGCGATTGTGTTGTGCCTTTCATGAGGTCGGTTGCGGGTGTCGGGCGACTAATCAAGGTGACGTTCTCTGATGTAGGAACAACTATTCACAGTGTGAGGCGTCGTGATCGCGACTTTCTGAAGGCGAAATTTGTTGCAGGCGTATTCTCAGGAAGGGACGCTCGAGAAATCGAGGCTCTCGGAATAGATTTTGCTTCAAAGGTTGCGGATGGATGGCTACGTAGCGATGTTGCGACACGTATGCGTTGGCACCAGGAACAGGGTCATGTTGTGATTCTTGTGTCGGCATCATTGGGTGTTTATCTTCACCCGTTAGGTGATCTTCTGGAAGTTGATGCTGTTTTGTGTACTGAACTGGAAGAAAAGGATGGCCTTCTGACAGGCAAATTGGCCGGCCAGAATTGTCGCGGAAAAGAGAAGGCTTCCCGAGTACAGAAGTGGTGCCAAGATTCCGGAATAGCGGCTGAGGACCTTGTGTATGCATATGGAGATTCGTCAGGAGACACGGAATTGTTAGAGCTTTTTTCAGAACCTACGTGGGTGAATGATATTGATTTAGTGGTGTTGTCCGCATGATCCTGGCGTGCATCAAAGAAGCTCGTCCGTCTCAATGGACTAAGAACGTTTTGGTCTTTGCTGCGCCTGCTGCACTTGGGGTTCTCAACGAATGGTCGTCACTAGGTAAGACGCTTGTTGTTTTTGCCGCTTTCTGTATGGTTGCAAGCGGGACGTACTACTGGAACGACATCATGGATGTTGAGCAAGATCGTCAGCACCCGAAGAAGCGAAATAGACCCATTGCAAGTGGCGCTGTTCCTCTTTCTGTTGCTCGGGTTGTTGGCTCCGTTCTGCTGATAAGTGGTCCAGCTCTCGGTTATGTTGTGCGCCCAGCTGCCGGAGGCATCATTGCGCTGTATGCAGGCCTGACTATTGGATACAGCACCTGGTGGAAGCACATACCGTTGCTTGATTTGTCTCTGGTATCTAGTGGTTTTGTTCTGCGCGCCATGGTTGGTGCAGCTGCGACTCAAACTCCGATGTCTATGTGGTTCGTGCTATGCATCACCTTTGGCTCTTTTTTCATTGTGACAGGAAAACGGTTTGCGGAGTTACTAGAAATGGGCGATCAGGCGGTCGTGACACGTACCTCACTGAAGTCCTATTCTCTCGTGTATCTACGGCAACTACTGGTTGTGTCATGCACCGCAACTGTTGTGACATATTGCATGTGGGCGTTTGAGAATGCAGCAATTGCCAATGAAACTATTCCGTTCCACGGTTTGTCCATAGTGCCAATGGTGCTCGCACTTCTGCGCTATTTACTGGTGTTAGAAAACGGCGGCGGTGGCGCACCTGAAGAGGTCTTCTTTAAAGATCGTTGGATTCAGGCGTACGGCGCGGTGTGGGTTGTCGTATACGGGCTTGCGGTGTACGCCTCATAAGGAAATGCCTATTGACCTATGTTTAATGAGGTCACGGTCTAGAATTTGATGCATGGTTATGCAGCGTCTCTCAGGATGGGGTCGCACTGCCTGGACCGTTGCAGATCTCGTGCACACCACTGATGTTGATGTCGTTCGCTCGACAATCGGCACCGCAGGCGAGCGAGGCGTTATTTCACGTGGGCTTGGTAGGTCATATGGTGCTGCAGCTCAAAATGCAGGTGGAATAGTTCTCGAGATGACTGCCGAAAATGACCCGATGGGCATTGACGCAGATTTTGATCCTCTGACTGGACTTCTCACCGTTGCGGCAAGCGTCAGTATTGATGCGATATTGCGGATGTGTGTTCCACAAGGCTGGTTTATTCCCGTTACTCCTGGCACCAGGTTTGTCACTGTGGGCGGGGCTATCGCGTCTGATATCCATGGCAAGAATCATCACATTGACGGAAGCTTCGGACAGCATGTTCGCTCTTTGACGCTGATGTTGTCGAGTGGTGAAGTTTTTGAACTTTCACCCGAACAGAATCCGGCGTGGTTTTGGGCGACTGTTGGCGGAATGGGTCTTACCGGAGTAGTTCTTCGGGCAACTGTTGCAATGCTGAAGATTGAGTCTTCACGTGTTGAAGTCGAAACCGTTCGGTTGGAGAATTTCGATGCCGTATGCGCAGCCATGAGCGCTGACGGCGTTGATGACGACTATCGATATTCCGTGGCGTGGGTAGACCTACTTGCTACCGGGGCCTCAATGGGTCGCGGAGTATTGACACGTGGTGATCATGCTGCTGCGAGCAAGGTAGACAACAACGACCCTCTGGCGTATGACCCTCGTTTAACAGTGTCCGCACCAGGTTGGGTTCCAAATGGGTTATTGAACAAGTGGTCGATTAAGGCATTTAATGAAGCGTGGTACCGCAAGGCGCCAGCTAAGAGTCATATCGGTCTGGAATCTATACCGGCTTTCTTTCATCCACTCGATGGGGTTAACCGTTGGAACCGCCTCTACGGGAAACAGGGTTTCATTCAGTATCAGTTCATTGTTCCGCTTGACCGCACTGATGTGTTACGCAAAGTGATTGAGAAGTTCTCAGGTGCAGGCGTTGCATCGTTTCTTGCGGTCTTAAAGAGGATGGGTCCTCAGAACAATGCACCAATGTCATTTCCCACAGAAGGCTGGACATTGACGCTTGATATGGCCGCAGGTATCTCTGGTTTGGCTGAACTTTTGTCTGACGTGGACTCACTTGTTTTGGATGCTGGAGGTCGCCACTATCTGGCAAAAGATTCTCACGTTTCTGCATCTGCCGTTCGTCGTGGATACCCGCGCATCGACGAGTGGATGAGTACTCAAGAAGAAATGGATCCCATTGGGTTATGGCGTAGCGATTTGTCTCGCCGTTTGGGTTTAGTTGATCACAGGAGATCGTTATGAAAAATGGTGTAGGCGTTGCCCAAAATATTGTGTTGTTCGGCGGTACTAGCGAGATAGGACTTGCAATTCTGGGCAAACTGGTGAAACCGGGTGTGTCTCATGTGGTTCTTGTCAGTCGTGATATCGATGCTGCTGAAGTTCAGATTGCCGACATTGCAGAACGGTACCCAGACCTTGAAATCCACCATGTGCGGTTCAATGCAGATGACTCTGCATCAATGGTGCATGTCGTAGCAGAAGTTGCACAACAAGTAGGAGACATTGATGTTGCCGTTATTGCCCAGGGCGTACTGCAAGAAGGCGTTGATTATTACGCAAACCCAACTGCGCTGTTGCCGGTTGCGGACGTTAACTTCACCGGCACCATGGTGTTGATGTATGCACTTGCAGCGCAGATGCGTTCGCAGGGATACGGCAAGATGGTTTTGCTGTCGTCAGTGGCAGGCGAACGTGTTCGTAAAGGCAACCCTGCGTACGGCGCCACCAAAGCCGGTATCGATGGTTTCGCTCTGGCACTTGATCATGAATTGGTCGGATCTGGTGTTTCAGTGTTAGTCGTGCGGCCTGGATTTGTCACTACGAAGATGACAAAAGGCATGGACAAAGCTCCGTTTTCTACGGATGCAGATTCGGTAGCAAGAGCTGTTGACAAAGCAATCTCAACTTCGAAGACGGTCATCTGGGTTCCCGGATTACTGCAATATATGTTTTTGATACTGAAGAATCTGCCTACTGCCGTGTGGCGCCGACTTCCGCTGTAACCGTTTAGGGGATCGCGCCTCGTACCCCGTAGATACCCATAACTGTTACTAATCCACCGATCATCACGACTACTACCAATGGCCACCATTTGTCTTCATCGTCGCGTAATGCCCTCGCTACGGGGAAAAAGAGTGGGAAGGCTGTGAACAGAAACCTGGGCCTCGCAGTAACAGTCGCCGGAATCAACATGAGTCCGAGGATGACTGCTGTATACGACCAGTAGATGAGATTCATCTTGTATTTGCGAGCCATGTACAGGGCAATCAACATGGCACCAACGCTTGCTGCAGTGAGCACGGACGTTGGTGAACTCACAGGATGTATGAAGAAGTCGATAGTTCTTTGCACGGCAGTTGCACCAAAACTGGTGCCTTCCTCCCATGCTTCTCTTTGAACGCGAAACCATGCGGCGTCTTCTCCGGTGTGCATGCGAAGGAACCACATAAATCCGATAAATCCGAGGGGCGATAGAGCGGGGGCAATAAGGGATCGCCAATCTCTATCGTTACGAATGGCAAGTAAAGATGCCACTGCACATGCTGCAATGAGTGCAACGCCGTTTGGACGTGTCGCGGTGGCCATGGCGGCAAGAACTCCTGCCCATAGCCAGTGCTTATCACGCAGGGCAATGAAACACAGCGCAACAATTGTGAGCATTAGTGCTTCGGAGTAGGCCATGCTCAGCACGAAACTGCCAGGAAACAGAGCAATAAGAATCATCGCTTTCTCGGCAGTCTTGATGTCGAAAAGTCCACGACACAAATAGCCAGCAAGGAATACGAACATTGCTCCGAGGAGAATGTTGATTGCCAGGGCCACACTGACAGGCCCACCAGGAATTACAACATCGATGTAGTGAACAAATCGTGGGTAGAGAGGAAAGAACGCTGCTCGTGCATCAGAGACAAAGTAGGTCACATTGGGCATGATGTGATGCGGGTAACCCTCACGTACGACATCGAGGTACCAGTGACCATCCCAACTCGCCAGAATGTCGGCAAGTCCGCTGAGGCCGTTGGCTGGTTCAACATCATTTGAACGATCGGTAACTGCTTGTGCAGCGACGGCAATTGCGGCCCCCATGATTACAAACAAGCGTGACAGCAAATAAACGATTCCTGCCCTGCGAAGAGTTCGACCCCACGGATCGGAGGCGGGTGGAATGTGGAGTCGGCGGGCGAGTGAAATGGTTGTCATATGTTCCTAAAACGAATGAATCAATTATTGCCTATGGAGATCGGGGTAAGTGGGCTTTAGGGAAGAGCCCGTGTGGGTATTGGGTCCCAAAAAGTGACACGATTGGGCATGGCTGAAATTGAACTGACATACCCACGCGATGGCATTGCATTGGTCACAATGAATAGGCCGGACAAGCTAAATGCAATGACTTCTACGATGGTGGAATCGTTGCACCAGACCTTTACTGACATTGGTAAGTCTCGTGATGTGCGCGTGGTGGTGCTTACTGGAAGCGGTCGAGGCTTCTGTGCCGGACTTGACCTTGGAGGCTATGGAGACGCTCCAGGTTTCGAGTGGAACGGAAGTGTCGAAAAAGGTTTCGCTGTGCAGAAACATATTGCGTCACTTATCCCAAAGATGAGGTCGATTCCGCAACCGATTATTGCGGCGGTGAACGGGCCCGCTGCTGGTGGTGGCTTTGCTCTAGTTCTCGGTTCTGACCTACGCATATGTTCCGATACTGCTCGATTCAACGCAGCATTCATCAGAATTGGTCTGTCGGCGTGCGATATCGGAACTAGCTGGTTACTTCCTCGGCTGATAGGTGCAGCCCGAGCCCACGAGATTATGTTGACGGGTCGACTGTTTGATGCAGAGGAGGCTCTTCGAATAGGGCTTGTGACTGAAGTCCTGCCTTCAGAGGTTCTACTCGACGCCGCGTATGTGAAGGCGCAAGAAATCATGCTGAATAGTCCAATAGGTGTTGCTCTTACGAAAGAGGGGATGTGGGCATCCTTGGAGATTCCTGGACTACAAGCGGCAATTGACATGGAGAACCGCCAACAGATAATGGCTAGTTTTTCTGATGACGCGCGCGAGACTCAACGGGCCAAGCGTGAGGGGAGAGCTCCTCAATATCGCTCGTGATCGTTCTTAACTTTTTGTTCGGAAGTGATGCGGAATCGGTGGAGACGAGCTGTTGCGACTAGTTTTGTGTCGTGAGCGAACGTGAAATCATGTCCTGGGAAATATTTGGGGAAGCGAGCCGAGAGCTAGCTACCAGTGTCGCTGAAGGGGGATACGAGCCCGACATCATTTTGGCTATTGCACGAGGTGGATTGCTTGCTGCTGGTGCACTCGGGTACGCGTTGGCTGTAAAGAATCTGTACACAATGAATGTTGAGTTCTATACGGGTGTAGACGAGCGTTTGCCGGTTCCGATGATTTTGCCTCCTGTGCCAGACCTTGTTGAGTTGCGTTTTGCTCGTGTGCTTATTGTCGACGATGTCGCAGATACTGGTCACACTCTTAAGATCGTTCAAGACTTTTTCAAGGGTCGTGTGAAAGAAGTTCGTTCAGCAGTGTTGTACGAGAAGTCGCACTCAGTTGTTCAATGTGAATATGTGTGGAAGCACACCGACTTGTGGATCAACTTCCCATGGAGCGACAAGGACCCGGTTGTCAAGCGTTCCGGAATCGTGAAAGACGCCTGAGCGTCAGCCCATTTCTTTAATGATCGTCAAAGCAGCATTGCGACCGCTTGACCCCCATACTCCGGCTCCGGGGAAGGTGGCTGCACCCGTGAGGTAGAGGCCCTTGATGGGTGTGTGGTATCTCGTGAGTTCTGGCGTCGAACCCATAAAGGCTGCGAGCGGTCCGCCACCAAAACTGGTTGCATGACCCTTCGGAAGATGGAACTGTGATTCATAATGCGACGGAGTAAGAACTCGCCATTGCTCAATTGAATCCATAAACCCAGGCTGAACTAACGAACCGAATTGGCGTAACCATCTCTCCGGTTCATCAATAGATTCCCACCCATCGGTAAATGAGTACGGCGTGTACAACGCCTCAAGACTGAACACACTTTTTCCTGGCGTAACGATGGTGTCGTCGATGTTGGAAGGAGTGTTAGCAAGAAGCGCCATTCGCGGCATCGTTTTGCCTTCGCGCATCAATTGAGAACCTCGATGCAGTTCTGCCAGTGATGGGCTGACGATGATGGTGGAGCCAGTGGTTTGATGATTGGTGAGCGAATTTGTGAAGGCATTGAGCACTGGTGGTGTATTCGTGATTGCATCAATCTTCGACTCATACCCTTCACCTGGGGTGTGGCTCTTCCAACGATTGACGAGAGAATTTGCTTTGGCTGGGGGGTTCTTTAACCATTGAACGAACGTGCGCTGCGGGTCACATGCAGAAACAACTATGCGTGCAGTAACCGTCGCTCCATCGCCCGTCTGCACGGCACTAACACGAGAACCCTCGCAAATGATTCCGACCACCCGAGTACTTGTTCGCAGAAAACCACCGGCTGCGAGAAACGATTGTTTGAGAGATTCTGGCAACATTCCGCTTCCGCCAACAGGACGACCAAGAGTGCCGACATGCCGCAAGGCATAAGAGATAGCGCCAAGTCCAGTGCCTGGAGTTTCTGGGGACAGTCCCCACACGACAGGACCTTCCACCATTGCTGGGCCAATGACGGCTTCGTTGTCAAAGAATTGACGCATAACGTCAGCGGCCGACATCCGACTCATGCGCAGCATGGAGGCAACACCACGACCACCTCTGCGCATCACGGTTGAAAGAAGTGATCCCCGTGTTGGGGGATTCGCGGCTGCTTCCAGAATCAACCGCGCAACAGGTATGGCCGTGTTCGCGAATTGTCTATATCCGTCGACTGAGTCCGGATGCGCAACTGCCAGTTCGTCAATGGTCCTGTCGACGTCGTTCCACAACGGCCAAAATTTTTCCGTTGTCCAATCGCCGTTTATCTGTGGCGGTTCGACATCAATGTATTGAAGACCGTGTGCTGACAAGTTGAGTTCTTCAGCAATTGGTGTAGTGCGAAATGTGAGGTGATCACAGTTGCAAATATTGACAGTAGCGCCACCGTATTGCTCGCTGGCTGCAGTGCCTCCAACATCAGAACGGGCTTCAATGAGCAACGTTGACAAGCCGTGTCGGGCTAGATACGCGGCAGTGACCAGCCCGTTATGGCCAGCGCCAATAACGATGGCGTCAAAATCTGTTTCTGAGCGCTTAGTCACCGTCTCTATTCAAGCACTCAGATAGGTTTGTCGCATGACTTCTTCACGATTACTGGGTGATCTCTCCGCATTGCAATTATCAGCTGAATTGTCAAAGGATTCGATAATTGTTTTGCCCTTGGGCGCAATTGAACAACATGGGCCTCACTTGCCGTTGAACACGGATTTCGTCGTTGCAGATGCCGTGTCTCGAGCCGCCGTGGATAAGTTCGGTGCTGAGACAAATGCATGGTTATTGCCCACGCTCCCATTTACGAAATCAAATGAGCATGCATGGGCAGCCGGAACAATGTGGCTATCTGCCACAACCATGATGGCTGTTATTGACGACATTGGCCGGTGTGTAGCCTCGACTCCTGCAAAGAAGCTCATGTTCATCAATGGGCATGGCGGAAATAGTGCACTGATGGCAATGATGAATCGTGAACTTCGTTTGAAGTACGGTCTTCAAACTTTTCTCGCTCACCCGCATATGCCAGCAGACCAGGGCGGATCATCTGCCGAATCAGAACTAGGCATGGGTGTGCATGGCGGTGTTGACGAAACGTCCGTCATGTTGCACCTTCGGCCTGACCTTGTAGACATGTCGCTTGCGGTGCGTCGGGTGCCTGAAGGTCTGGCAAAAAATGAGCAGGTGAAGTTCGGCGGTCGCGTTGCATTCGGTTGGTTGTCGAACGATTTTTTCCCTGAAGGCCATATTGGCGACCCAACCGGAGCTAGTGCCGAACTGGGTTCCCGTATGTTCGTTGGAGCCGTTGAGTCACTTGGCGGCGCGATGAACGAAATTAGCCGTTTTGACTTTGGCCGCTAAACACAAAAGGGGAGGAGCATTTCTGCCCCTCCCCAATATCTTGTGGTTGATTAACCGAGCTTGATTGCTGGGTTGATGTACTTGTTCGTGACGATGTCTTCAGCGACAAGGCCTTCTTTCACCTCTGAACCGGTTGATGTGAACACTGGAGCTGCGGTCGCAATGAACGCGGTTACGCGGTCCATGTCGAACGAACCAAGAGTTCCGTCTGGGCTGTTAGCAATAAGGTTGTCTTCTTGCATCTTTGCAACCGCTGCCTTGGCCTGACCTGCGTCATAGACCCAACCATTGTTGTACTGGTTGACAGCCTCAAGAATGAGTGCATTGGTTGCGTCAGGCGCTGCAAGGTAATCAAGAGCAGCCTGTTGAATCACAGGAACAAGAGCCGCCAAGCATGAGTCGTACTTCGTGATATTGGCTGGTGTTCCACCAAGTGATTGCGCATATGCGGTCCAACCTGCATCATGGATGTATTGGTATCCGACGTCCTTCATCCAGTCCTTAAGGACATTCTTATAGAAGTATGGCTCTGATGTTCCGAAACCTTGTTGGGCGTCTTTTCCGCCTGCAGCAATGAATGATGCTGGGGAACCGTCGTAGGTTCCGTCAACTTGCTTCTTATCAAGGATTCCTGTCGAAGTGAAGTAGTCCATGTATGCAGCGCCATCGAAATAGCGAACCTTTGCACCGGTTGCCTTCAAATCAGCAATTGTCTTAACGTCTGGGTAAGTAACTGGGTCCCACATGATGATCTGTGGGTTGATGTTGAATGGTGCGACAACAGCAATCGTTGGGAAATCATCACCTGAGTGAGAAACTGCCTCGTCTGTGCTTGTGAATCCGAGAAGAATGCTTGGATCTTTGTACAACTCAGCAGTGACTTGGCTGTATCCGATTGCAGGTCCACCTGCGCGAATTTCAACCTTCACACCAGTGGTCTTGCCGCCTGCCATGAGGTCGCCCGTAACGCGCTGTTTGGCCTTATCGATTGTGTAACCAGGACCAACAAGTTGGTAAAGGTTTCCATGCTCAGCTTCTGGGTTCCAGTCTGTCTGCAGTGAGACAGTTGCTGGGCAACCAGCCGCGACAAGGTCGACGCCTGTTGCTGCTGCAGCAGTTGTGTCGGGCGCAGCAGTATCGCTGCCACCGCACGCTGCAAGCGTGAGTGCTGCAATAACTGCAGTTGCTAGTAGTGGTCTTTTCTTCATGTTGGTTGGTTCTCCTGGTAGTTGGTGATGTGTGGGTCAGTGACCCCTATTGATGATGTGCCACTTCCCAATGGCTCTACGAGAGACCCATCCGAAAAAGAGGAACACCACCAGACCGAGTGTGCTGGCAAGAATGATTGCTGTGATGAGCTCTGGGCCCCACAGGCGATTTCGGTACACGTCAATCTGTGCACCAATTCCGACCACACCGCCTTGACGGAAGTAGAAGTCACCGACAACTGCTCCAATGACCGCAAGGCCTGCCGAAATGCGTAGTCCGACAAAAATGTTTGGCAGTGCTGCTGGGAACTGTAGTTTCACCAACCGGGTCCACTTCGATGCACCTTGCAAAGTGAACAATTCGTGCTGACTCTTGTCTGCTGACAAAAGACCGAACAGCGTGTTGCTGACGATCGGGAAGATCGCAATGAGCACAACTACTAACATTCGTTGTGTTTGTGTGCCATCGATTAGCGCCCGAATGAGTGGTGTCAACGCAAGAACTGGCGCACTTTGCACAGCTACAAGGTATGGCCATGTTGCTCGTTCTAACCAGCGACTGGAACTCATTAAAACGGCGAGGCTCATGCCCATCACAATGGTGATTCCAAGTCCTAGCAATGCAACTTTTGCTGAATCCCATAGAGACATGAGAATCGGTTGAAGCCCGCGTCGCTCGCCGGAATTCCATACAAAGAATCCCTCTTTGATCACCGTGTGAGGCGTTGGCAGCAAGAATCTCTTTTGCTCCGGTAGGACAACGGTTGATAAGAGATACCAAAATCCAATGAATACCAAGAAGACAACGGCGGGTCCAACGTAATCGGCGAATGAAAACTTGTCGCGTCCATCCGGAATCACTTCATCAACAGGATTCGAGATTGGGTGTGCGGCACTCATTGGTGGGCTCCTCTGAGTGCGTGCGAGATCTTCCCGCACAATTCGCCAAACTCTGCCTCGTATCGAAGATCATGATTTCTCGGATAAGCGAACGGCACATCAAATTCAGCAATGATTCGTCCTGGTCGAGCTGACATTACGAGAACTTTTGTTGACATATAGACAGCTTCAGTTATTGAGTGGGTAATGAACAGTCCGGCAAAACCTTCGTGTTGAAACAAGCGAAGAAGTTCATCGTTCAAACGTTCACGCGTGATTTCGTCAAGAGCTCCGAACGGTTCATCAAACAAAAAGACCTTCGGTTTCATGACTAAGGAACGCGCGAGGGATGCACGCATACGCATTCCGCCAGAGAGTTGGCGAGGGTACTTATCTTCAAAACCGCTTAGCCCAACAAGTTCAATTGCTTCAGCTGCTAGTTGATGCCTTTCGGTTTTCGGAAGCTTGTGAAGTTCTGCGATGAGTTCTACGTTGCGAGCGACTGTGCGCCATGGCATCAGTGTTGCATCTTGAAATACGTATCCGATGCTGTTGCGGTCGATTGAGCAGGTGCCTCCTGTGTTTGCTTCGAGGTTTGAAGCAATGCGAAGAAGGGTCGACTTGCCACACCCTGATGGGCCAACAACTGTTACGAATTCTCCAGCATTGATTCCAAATGAAACATTGTCTAGGGCCTTGGTTCCATCGTCAAATGTCATTGAGACATTGTTAAAAGACAGGAGAGCGGATGAGGATGCAGGTGCTTCACTCATGATGATGGTCTCCGTCGCACTCACTAGGAACAAGATAGGGGATAGTTAGGGTCGCCTGTGTCACGAAAAGGTTTACTTTCTGTTACGAATTTGATTATCGATTACGACGCCGCCATATACAACAATTCTGTCGGGGGGCCCCATCGCAATCGACTCACGAAGGTTAGTCGCTGGTATCGCAGTGAAATCTGCGGGCTCACCAACTGCGAGAGAGCTGGTGACGCCGTGAACTGCTGTGTGTGCATTGGATGAGACCATCTGAAGAGCCTGTAGCGCGGTGACTTGTGCTGAAACCATGAGAAGTGAGGCAATTTCTAGAGGATCACCACGACCCACCAAGTTGAAAGGGTCTTGCAGGTTGTCTGCTCCGGCCGCAACAACGACACCAGCCTGTTGGAGCCTGTGGATAGGTGTAATGGCGCGAGCTGGCTTTGTTGATACTCCACGTTCCTGGAGAAACAGATTGGTCTGAGGTAGCGCCGTGATGGTGATTCCGGCTGTCGCCACCTTTGCGGCGATGAGGTCAATGTCGGCTTCTGGTCTTGTGGATAACGACACGCAATGGCTCGCGTTCATCTGATGTGAAACATTGTCTCGAATCACTATGTCTGCGAGATGCTCCAAGTCGCTCGAGTCGGTGCGCATGTTCTCATCGGCATGCAAGTCGAGTGGCAGCTGAGCATCGATTGCTAATGCGAGAAGGAACTCAACGGCGCCACGAGGGTCTGGGTCGAGGTGTGGACACCCTCCAATTACATCAACACCAGCTGACACCGCTTCACGTGCAAGTGCCTGACGTTCTTTGCCAGCTGCTCCTGTCACTGGCCACTCCAAAAGCATGGCTACCTGGATATCCATGAAATGGGCGCAGTTCTTTTTCACCTCTAACAGAGCAAGCACAGACGACAAACCTCCCGACAGGGTGGTGTCTGCGTGGGTCCGTATGGAGGTGACACCGTTTTGAGACATCAGTTTCACAGCACGCGTAGCTCGATCAACTATGTCTTGGTGAGTGATGGTTGTGCGAACTTCTTCGAGACCCTTGATGGCCCCCATGAGGTCTCCATCTGGATTCGAAATTCGGTCTGCGAGATAAGCCTTGTCGAGGTGAGCGTGCGGTTCAACAAAAGCTGACGACAGAATGTAACCGTTCAGATTGACGTTCTGAATGCTCACAACGGGTGAATTATTTGTTGGACCAATCCAAGCGATGAGGCCATTATCTGTGGCTATATCGACAATCGAGCCGTCAATCAGTTGAGCATTTGAAAAAAGGATTGATGACGCCACTATGGACTTACACCAATGGCGATAGGGAAGGTAATGGCCGACGGTCCATGGTCTCGCCAAGTTTTGGCATTACTTCCTCAGCGACCATGTGTAATTGGTCCTTCATCTCTTGTCGAGTGAGCCCTGGCAGATCGAAAAAGATAATCAGATGTTTGAGGTCAAGAAGATCTCGCCAGAAACCAATGGTGTCGACGACATCATTGACGGAACCAATTGCCTGGATCTTTTGGTCGATTGATTCCTGAACAGTTGGGCAATGATCAAATGCAACTTTTGAACCATCTGCATTGCGATAGCTTGCGAATCTGCCGTACGGAGCAAGGAACCGGCAGAACTCATCATGACCAGGCTTGCCCTTCTTCATGGCTGCTTCACGAGTTTTGCCAACATGAACGTTAAGAACAAGGCAGCGGTCGTCTCCGGGAGCTACGGGCTTACCCATGTCGTCACGAATCTTTGCAAACTTATTCCACTTATCCAACTGACTGTCAGCGTTCTGAAGCCAGTAAACAGCCTTGTGTCCAGCGCGAGGAACATATTCAATTGTTTCAGGCGAAGTGACAGGCTGAAAAATATCGATACTCCTCTGAGGTCGAGGGATGAGAGTGAGGTCATCCACGTTCGAACCACGGTCTGGAATATCGTCTGCAGGCAACGTGAAATGCTCGCCTTTGAATGAGAACCGTTCATTGGTCCATGCGCGCTTAATGATCTCCAATGACTCTTCAAAGATCTGACGGTTGATTTTGTCATGCTCTGCTGACATGTCGTTGTCTCCGGAGGCGACCACGGTTCCGAGTGGCCATGCTTCGCGCGGCACAGTGCCGCGACCTACTCCGAATTCCATTCGCCCACCAGTGATGATGTCTGCAATAGCGAAATCTTCCGCAAGACGAAGTGGATTCCATTGAGGAACAACGTTGAACATCTGTCCAAGTCGAAGGTTCTTAGTTTGGCTTGCGAGATGCTGGCCAAAAAGAATCAGATTGGGCAAAACTTCATAACCCTCGTATTGGAAGTGATGCTCTGTCAGCCACATTGTGTCGTAACCGAGTGAGTCTGCGGTGCGAGCCCATTCAACAAGGTTTCGGTAGCACTCAATGACTGCGTCATTGTCGTATCGCCTCGATGTCGGGGTAATTGAGTCATCCCCAGCGTCTGGCATTGGTACTGTGCAGAAAAAATTGGTGTCAACTCGCATCAGTCCAAATTAGCCCACTAAGCAGTCTTCTTCGTACTCGCTGAGTTAACTAGTTGTTAAGTGTTCACCACAAATGGCGGGCCGTGAAGACGTCCTTTAATGCTCTTGTGTCATCGCTCATAATTCCATCAACGCCCAGGTCAAGTAAGCGGCCAATTTCAAGGGGATCATCGATGGTCCAAACATGCACCTGCAGACCTAGTTGATGTGCGCGAGCGATACTTCGGCGTGTGACTACGGGGATGGGTCCTTGACGAACGGGTATCTGCGCAATGAGAGCATTTCTAGATGGATTGAGCGCAATACCTGTGCTACTGCTCAACACAAGTCGTGCAACTTCTTGAGGACCCATTGATGTGCATAGGCCCGGTCCAAGATCAGTTCGTATATGTCGTAGACGCTTGTCGGAAAAACTACCGACACATATTCGATCAAGGCAGTTCATTCGACGGATTGTCTCAATAAGAGGCTGCATGGCGGCATCCGATTTGCAGTCGATGTTTATGCGCAATTCGGGCCACGTATTCAGCAGATCTTCAAGTAGAGGAATTGGATCCGTGCCATCAATTCGTGCAGTTCTCAGCGTTGACCAATCTGTTGCCTCAATTTTCCAAGGCTTGCCGCAAGTGCGTTGTAGGTCATTGTCATGAAATGCGACTAGCTTCCCGTCGCGTGTCGCGTGCACATCTGTTTCTACGTAGCGATAACCAAGCGTCACTGCGTCGTCAAATGCTCGCAATGTGTTTTCTGGCGCCGCAGATGTTCCGCCGCGATGTGCAAAGGCTATGGGTGACGTGTTGTCGAGATAAGGATGGCGGGCGATCATTAGATAGATCGACCAGCAGCCTTCCAGTACTCGTCCTTCAAAAGACGCTTGTACAACTTGCCGGTCGGATGGCGAGGCAATTCCGCTCTGAAGTCAACAGTGCGCGGGCACTTAATGTCGGCCAAATGCGTCTTGCAGAAGGCGATTAATTCCTTTGAAAGTGCATCTGCTTCTTCTGGAGTAGCAGGCATTGTTATTGGTTGTACAACCGCCTTAACTTCTTCGCCGAAATCATCGTTTGGAACTCCAAAGACCGCAATGTCAATCACCTTGGGGTGGTTGACCAGAATGTTCTCTGCTTCTTGTGGGTAGATGTTTACTCCACCAGAGATAATCATGAATGCTTTTCTGTCTGTTAGGTACAGGAAGTTGTCCTTATCTAAGTAGCCAACATCACCAAGGGTTGACCATCCGCGACCCTTAGGGTCACGAGACGCTTTTGTCTTCTCCGGATCATTGTGATACTCGAAGCTGGCGGTACCTTCAAAGAAGATTGTGCCTGATTCGCCTTGCGGTACTTCCTCGCCATTCTCATCACAGATATGCACGATTCCTTGAATTGCTGTGCCCACAGTGCCAGGGTGTGCAAGCCACATTTCACTATTGCAATAGACGAAACCGTTACCTTCCGTGCCTGCGTAATACTCATGAATAATTGGTCCCCACCACGCAATCATGGCCTTCTTGGTTTCAATCGGGCAGGGAGCTGCAGCGTGGATAGCAACTTTGAAATTTGAAACGTCGTATTTATCCCTGACTGCCGCGTCAAGTTTCAACATGCGGATAAACATTGTTGGCACTAGTTGGGTATGGGTTGCTTTGTACTGCTCTGCATACTTCAAATACATCTCGGCATCGAAGTGTTCCATCACAACCGTTGTTCCACCAGAAGCATGTACTGACATGTTGAAACGCAATGGTGCTGCGTGATAAAGGGGTGCAGGTGAGAGGTAGATCATGCCTTGTTGAAATTGGTACAAGCCTTCGGTAAGCGCGGTAGCAAGACCAGCTGAGGTGCCGAGTGGCGTTGCGGGAAACGGACGAGTAATACCCTTTGGCATTCCTGTTGTTCCACTCGAATACAACATGTCTGTACCGTCGACCATGTTCTCAAGTGGAGTCGTTGAAGCAGCATCGACAGTGGATTCAAAAGAGTCGTAACCGTCTATGGTTCCGTCGAGCATCAGGCGAAGATGAACATTCGGAATGTCGTTAGCGATTTCTAGGGCTTGATCTGCTTTGTATTTAGAGGTGATGAAGGCCTTTGCTTGGCAGTCATTAATGATGTACGTCAGCTCGGCCTTTGTTAGGCGGCTTGAGCAGGCTGTGTAGACAACACCGGCATAGTGGCATCCCCAGATGACTTCTAGGTACTTGCTGTGGTTCTCCATACAAATGGCTACGTGGTCACCTGGTTGCAGGCCGGCCGCACGCAAAACATTGCTGAGGCGAATAGACGCCTCATGCAATTCCTGAAACGTGGTGACTTTCCCTGTCTCGGCGTGGATGACCGCTGGTCGTTGCGGATGGGTGGCGGCTGTGATTCCTGGGTACATGTCTCCAAACTAATTCAATGACGCCTGTCACACAGCAGTCCGATGGGGCTCTGCCTCGCATGCCCTAATGGGCTGCTATTACTGTGGGGTGGGTACCGCGTGAAAGGGCCACCATGAGCACTACAGAAGTCATCAGCAAAGACGAAACCAAGGTTGTTCAACTCGCAGAGGAGCTCTTGAAGAAGTTTCCTCCTGCAAGTACTTCGGTTGTGGAATTCCTTGGGGCCCAATACGACATGGGTCTCGCCTGGGTGCATTTCCCCGTCGGTCTTGGCGGCCTTGGGGTCTCGCCGAAGTTTCAAAAAGCTGTCAATGAGGTTTTGTACGCCGCGGGTGCTCCGAACCCGATGTATCGCAACCCGATTGGTCACGGCATGTGCGGACCAACTGTTGCCGAATGGGGCAGTGACGCTCAGAAGAAGCGCTACCTGCGTCCGTTGTTCACAGGTGAAGAAATCTGGTGTCAATTGTTCTCAGAGCCTGGTTCTGGCTCGGACTTTGCGGGCCTTTCTTCAAAGGGCATCAAAGATGGCGAAGAATGGATCGCAAATGGTCAGAAAGTTTGGACAACCCTCGCTCATCTTTCACGCTTCGGTCTTCTCGTAGTTCGTACCGATCCTGAAGCTGTCAAACATGCTGGTCTTACGGCCTTTGTGGTTGACATGCAGGCTCCAGGTGTTGAAGTACGTCCCTTACGCCAGATGACTGGTGAAGCTGAGTTCAATGAGGTTTATTTCACTGATGTTCGCATTTCTGAAAGTGAAATGCTTGGGTCGCCCGGTGATGGTTGGCGCGTGAGTCTCACAACATTGATGAACGAGAGAGTCTCAATCGGCGGAACCATGCCACAACGTGGGTCAGGGTCTATTGCTTCTGCAGTTCATGCATGGCAGGCACTGCAGAAGGATCAGCAAGACAGTTCGACTCGTGATGAGTTGATGAAGTTGTGGATTCGTGCCGAAGTTCTTCGCCTTACCAACATTCGTGCAAATGCTGCTCGCAAAATGGGATCGCCAGGACCTGAAGGTTCAATCGGAAAAATGGCTGGAGCTGACCTCAATAAGGAAACATACTCATTTGCTGTGAATCTTCAAGGTGCAAATGGAATGTTGTACGGCTCCTATGCAATGAATCGTCCCGAAACTGCAATGGCATTCGATGGAATTCAGAAAGCCTTCCTACGTTCGCGTGCTAATACCATTGAAGGTGGCACAACTGAAGTGATGAAGAACATTCTCGGTGAACGCGTATTGGGGTTGCCAGGCGACGTTCGCGTTGATCGTGAAATCGCGTGGAACAAAGTCGCGCGCAACTAATCGTTATTGGTTAGCCCACGTGGGCGAGAAGAACTCCACAATAAGCAGCCAGAAGTGTGGTTAGTAGTCCTACGGCTCCGCCTAACCCTTTAGCGAGTTTTGTTGTTCCATTCGAATGAATCAATGTGGCAATAACAGCCATTGCGACAAGCAACATCTTGAGACCGAAGGTAACCATATATTCACTTGAGTTATTGGCCATATCGACTTCTGCAAGTCCCCACGCTCCTGTAAAGACAATCACGATCATCGCTGGCCACGCAATAGTCGCATAACCCTTAGCAATGTTTGATAACGCTTCAGGATTGGTCCTTCTCAGTTTCGGCACAATGCCTGCGAGAACAATCTGGCCTCCAAGCCAAACACAGACGGCGAGGACGTGAAGATACGTACGAAAAGAACTCAGGGTGGGTTGGATCATGGCAGTAAGAGTGTCTCAAGAACGGCACTTGCTGCAAGTGCGCGATCATCCATGCTTGCAATGGTCATCAAAGATGCACCAGCCATCGCCGTAATGGCGGTGTCAATGGCCATCTGTAAATCACGAATGTTGCGTGGTGGAGGAAAGTATTCATCTTCTTCAGTGACAAAGATTTCCTCGACTCCTTCTTTTGGCGCAAGAAACTCAAGCACGCCTTGTACTAGTTCTTCTGGTGCAGATGCACCAGCAGTAACACCGACAGTTCCGTACAAATCGTTCGGTAGTTCTTCGAATGAATTGACCCGAAATACTTGAGTGCAACCTGCTTCAATTGCCAAACGTTCGAGGGCTCGAGTATTGGAACTATTTGAAGAACCGATTATGACGAACGCATCGACGGTGCTTGCGATTGAAATTAAAGCTGTCTGTCTATTTGTTGTGGCGAAACACAAATCACTTTTACCGGGCGTCCATACGTCGGGGAATCTCTCACGTACGTGAACGGCAATCTCATTCCATTCTCTGTGAGACAGAGTCGTCTGCGCAAGCATTGCAACATTGGAATCAAAGTGGGGAAGTGCTTCAACTTCTTCCAAAGACTCAACCCTAGAAATTGATGCTGGTGCCACTGCCATCGTGCCGACAGCTTCTTCATGTCCATCATGTCCGATGTACACAATGTGGTAGCCCTTGGCTGCACGAGTCTTTACTTCATGATGCACTTTCGTTACAAGAGGGCATACTGCGTCCACCACGTAACTTCCTCTGGATCGAGCAGCGGCAACTATCTCTGGGGCAGAACCATGGGCCGACAGCATGATTGGCGCCCCGACAGGAACTTCGTCGATGGAGTCAACAAAGACAACTCCCTGGGCGATGAAACGGTCGACCACGATCTTGTTGTGAACGATTTCGTGGTAGCAGTACACGGGCTCATCAAACGAGCGCACCATCCATGCGAGAGCCTTGATGGCCATTTCGACACCAGCGCAGAAACCTCTGGGTGAGGCGAGAAGTACCTTGTTGACGGCCATATAACCTCTTCAGACTACCGAGAGTGCTCAGCGGTAGCCTGCAGGGGTGAATTCGACCACCGACTCTTTACCGCAGATAGCTGCGATTGACCGTTCTTCAGCGGCATATCGGGTCGGTCTGCTGGTTGGAGACCGAGTCATGTCGGTGAACGGGGTGGTTCCTCGCGACATTCTTGAGTGGCAGCGGTTGGTTGAGTCTGACGAGGTTGATATTTGTGTTCTTCGTGGTCGCGAGACACTGGAGTTCGATCTGGCGCGACAGCCGGGAGAACCGTTGGGTGTTTCCATCTCCAGCGCTGTTTTTGATCGAATTCATACGTGCGACAACCATTGTGAGTTCTGCTTCATCTATCAATTGCCCAAAGGCATGCGCCGCAGTTTGTATATGAAGGATGATGACTACCGACTCAGTTTCTTGTTCGGGAACTTCACCACTATGACCCGCTTTACTGAGGCAGACCTAGAACGCGTGATCGACGAGCGTTTGTCACCTCTCTATGTGAGTATCCATTCGCCAGAGCCTCACGTGCGCTCGGATATGTTGCGCAATGTTCGCGGCGGGTTCAGTCTTCGATGGATGAAGGTGTTGCTTGATAACGACATTGAAATTCGCGCTCAGATTGTTTTGTGCCCTGGAGTTAACGATGGTGACGTTCTTGAGTCAACTCTTGCTGGTCTGCTGGAGCAGTACCCAACTCTCGAATCAATCGCCATAGTGCCGCTTGGGTTATCACGTTTTAATACTGAGGATCGCATGAGGGTTCACACTCAATCAGAAGCAGCTCAAGTTATTGAGACTGTTACCAAATGGCAAGCCCGCTACGTTCGTGCTATCGATCGTCAACCCATTCACCTAGCCGATGAGTTCTACTTGGTGGCGCAAGCGGCTGTTCCCGAGGCGTCACATTATGGAGAATTTCCCATGTTGGAAGATGGGGTAGGGCTCGTTCGGTCCTTTCTGGATGCTTTTGCTGGAACTGGTCCCGACTTGATGGGTAAACAATCTGGTTTCTTTGCCTCCGTTGATGTGCCTTCACCCACAGACTATGTGCGCGTGATTAATCCAGCAGCAGATACTGGATTGCGATCATCTGCTTCTGTTCCTGTTTCCCTGAGAACCAGAAAGCCAACAGCTAACAAGCCCATAGCCGTTGTTACTGGTTCGTATGGGGCAACTGTTATGCGTACCGCACTTGCTGAACAGAACTTCAATGATGTCGTGGTTCTTGAAGTGAAGAATCAATACTTTGGTGGCAATACTGCTGTGGCCGGACTTATGACCTTCGAAGATATTCACCGCGTGCTGACAACTGACAATGGCTCGCATGTGTATCTGTTGCCTGATGTGTGCCTTAATGACGGCGTTTTCTTAGACGGCGGATCTTTAGAGAATTTACAAAATCAATTTGATATTGAAGTTCTGCCTACTAGTGGAAGTTCACTACGAGATCGGCTTGAATCAGCCAAAAGAGAGGTTTCTCATGTCTGACGAAGAGAAAGTCATATTTCCCACAGTTGTAATTGTTGGTCGTCCCAATGTCGGCAAAAGCACTTGGTTCAACCGTGTCATTGGTGAACAGGCGGCAATTGTTGAAGACCGCCCTGGAATCACTCGCGACAGACATCCGCGTATGGCCTCATGGCTTGGTATTGAATTTTGGATTGTTGATACCGGTGGTTGGATGCCAAGCGGTACTGAACTCGATGACAAAGTAAGTCGCCAAGTTGAGGAGGCTGTTCGTGAAGCCGACCTGGTCATCTTCATGGTTGATGCATCTGTCGGCGTAACTGACGATGACGAGCATATTTCGCAATGGTTGCGCAAAACTGGCGTTCCGGTTCTGCTTGCTGCCAACAAGTCAGATAACGATCGTCGCGAACAAGAGAAGTGGATTTTCATGTCACTTGGTTTTGGCGAGCCGATGGCAGTGTCTGCTCTTCATGGTCGTCGCTCCGGTGATTTCCTCGACGAAGTCGTAGCGCGTATTCCTCATGTTGAACTTCCAGTTCGTGAACTAGATGCAATCAAGCCCGACGGAGTTCCGCGTGTGGCACTTGTAGGTCGCCCGAATGTTGGCAAGAGCACTCTTTTCAATCGTTTGGTCGGTGAGGAACGCTCTGTAGTTCACGACATGCCTGGTACCACGCGTGATGCAGTAGACACCCTTGTAGAAACGCCAGATGGTCCGTTGGTCTTTATCGATACTGCCGGAATGCGTAAGCGAAGCAAGATTGACGAGTCAACTGAGTTCTATTCGCTTGTGCGAGCCCTGAAGGCAATTGATGAGGCCGATATTGCAATTCTCATCATTGACGCGACAGTTGGCGTAACGAGTCAAGATCAACGGTTAGCAGAACGAATTGACGTCGCTGGTTGCCCGATTCTTATTGTGCTGAACAAATGGGAACTTCTTGATTCAGAAAATCGTCGACAAGTCGAGCTTGATCTTGCACGCATGTTGTACTTCATTGATGATGCGCCTGTGTTGAAGTTGTCGGCTCTCACCGGCATGGGCGTGCATAAATTGCGCCCTGTTCTGCAGGACGCCATCGAGCAGTACCACCGCAAGATTCCAACCCGAGATGTGAACAGAGTCATTTCAGCGGCTCAACAGAAATCACCCGCAGCAGGTGGCGCAAGGGTGTTGTTCGCCGTTCAGGGCGCAAACGACCCACCGACGTTCACATTGTTTGTGAATCGTGAGTTGTCTGCCCCTTACATTCGCTATCTAGAGAGGTCAATTCGCGAAGCATTTGAGTTTGGCTCGACACCACTCAAACTTCGAGTGCGGAAAAAGGGCGATTAGATATGCCATGGTGTGAGCCATGTGCAAAGTATTTTGCACCGTCAGCATTAACTTTTGATGGTGAATGTCCCGAATGTCGGTCCGCTGTCGACAACGTGTCTGCATCGGGTCGCATCAAAGCTGACACACTTGACTTGAAGAAGCTCGCTGGCATAGACGGTGAGAAAACTCCGTGGCATTTCAAATTGCTTGTTGGGCTGCTATGTCTCTACTTGGGTTGGCGAGTAATTCAGATTTTTGTATAGGCAACAAGTCAGGCTCACCGATAGAGTCATACACCATTCGGGCTGTAGCGCAGCTTGGTAGCGCGCTTGTCTGGGGGACAAGAGGTCGTGGGTTCAAATCCCGCCAGCCCGACCAATGAAATCGTCGCCTGTACTGGGTGGGAGAGAAGAGTTATTGCAAGATGTGTGGTCGTTTTGTGGGGGCTTTCAGTGCTGAACTATTGATGGCTGAAATGTCGGAGGCTTTGTCAGGGGCGACAATGACGATGTTGTTTGATCAAGCCAGTTTGTTTGCCCCGAACTACAACACAGCACCAACTCACATTGTGCCTATTCTTCGTAACGAGGAGTCGAAGGTCGTTGTTGATCCCATGCAGTGGGGGCTCGTTCCGTCCTGGTCCAAAGACCCAAGTGTTGGTTCAAAACTCATCAATGCTCGCTCAGAGACAATTACCGAGAAGCCTTCGTTTCGACAATCTGTACCAAGCAGGCGTTGCATCATTCCGATGAGTGGGTTTTATGAATGGGATAGAACTGACCTGAAACGAAAGATTCCGTATTTCGTCACGCGTGAAGATGGTCGTCTCATGTTGGTGGCCGGAATTTGGACTGCATCGCCTGCACTTGATGGCAGACACACCTTTTCATTGATTACTCGCGAGAGCGTCGATGACCTTTCGCACATCCACAGCAGAAGTCCGGTTGAGTTGCATGCTGATGATGCTCTCGAATGGATGTGCAACCCAGTGCCTCCGCTCGAATTGTTTGCACCAGAGCATCAGCCGCGATTCTCTGCAAGAAAAGTCTCTACTTCTGTGAACAGCGTGAAGAACAACTACGAATCTTTGCTTGACGAATTTGTGGACATCACTGAGAAAAGTGACCCTGACACTCTGTTCTAGATGCGAGCCAATTCGCTGATCAGTTTTTCCGCTTGCGCCTCCAACACGCTGCGCTCAACATTTGCAGCGGCGTTAGCGAAATTCATTTCACTCATAGTGTTAGTTGGAATGAGATGAATGTGGCAATGATTGATTTCGTATCCAGCGATAATCAGCCCCACTCGCGTACATGGAAACGCGTTCGAGATTGCAAGTGATATTCGATGCGATACGGAGAACATGTGAGCCGAGAGTTCCGGACTCATGTCTATCCAATGGTCAACTTCTTCGATTGGAACAACTAGAACATGTCCATCGGCGAGTGGGTTGATGCTCAAGAACGCGACACACAGCGAATCGCGGTAGATGAAGGTTCCGGGAATCTGACCTTCAATTATCCGCGTGAAAATAGTTGTCATCCGGTGTAACCGCCTGAGACGTTAAACACATCACCCGTGCAGTACTCAGATTCTGGCCCGGACAGGAATCGGATCATGTCTGCTAGTTCATCAGGTTCACCAAGACGACCCTTACCAATCCTCATGGTGATGCCGGCCATCATCGTTTCGCTAAATGGTGTGAGGAGCGGAGTACGGATGTAGCCAGGACATATTGCATTGACGTTGATTCCAAGGGGCGCTACTTCGGCAGCTACAGCCTTTGTCAGTGTGATGATTCCCGCTTTAGCAACGGAGTAATGAGGCGCGCCAGCGGCAGGGTAGAGGCCAAGTACTGACGAGATGTTGATGATGCGTCCCGATCGCTGAGGTTGCATGTGCGTTAGGGCTGCACGGCACCCGTAGAACGCACCGTACAGATGAACCTTTATCATCCTGTCCCAATTTTCGTCGGTCAGATCACGTAGATAGTTCATCGGATTCATCTGATCAATTTCGCCGGCCATTCTCTTCGTTACATTTTCAATCATCAGATCAGTTTTGGAAGCTGTGTCTTGCGGTGCGATGCCAGCATTGTTGACCATGATGTCAAGTCGTCCCAATTTCTTTACGCAGTCATCGACGGCGGAGGCGAAGGCATTTGAATCCGTTACGTCAAATGCATACGCGATGCCTCCAACTTCATTCGCGACTTTTTCAGCCGCGTTGAGGTCTAAGTCGTTAACAGCAACCAAAACTCCATCAGCAGCAAGTCGGCGGGCTGCTGCTGCTCCGAGGCCAGAACCTCCACCGGTGATGAAGGCAACTTGGTTTTCGAGGGCAGGTTTCATATCTGCAGACTATGCCGATGCTCAATGTGGAAAGGTCACTGGGGCTACCATCTGTCTGTGCGTATTCGTGAAAATCTGACCATTCCGAATATGCTGTCTCTGCTGCGACTTGCCATGTTGCCTACGTTTGTCAGTTTGTTTGCCGATGGACGGGTAGTTGCCGGTAGTTGGTTTTTCGGGCTTCTTGCATCCACGGATTGGATTGATGGCTACATTGCTCGACGTTTCAATCAGGTGAGCGAACTGGGAAAGATCCTTGACCCAATTGCCGACCGCACAGTCTTCTTTGTCGGAATTGGTGCTGCTTTGTACTACGACTACCTGCCAATGTGGTTCGGGATCGTCATCCTCATTCGGGAGGTCTCTATTGCCGTTTTGATGGTTGTAGCCACAGCCATGGGTATGGAGCGTTTCCCTGTAACTCGTCTCGGTAAGTGGGCGACATTCGCTCTGATGGCGGCTGTTCCCTGGATCACTCTCGGGTCGGCCGGAGGTGCTTGGACTGTGTTCACCTACATGGGGTGGGCAGTCGGTATCCCAGGTGTCTTTGTTTCGTATAAATCGTTCTTCGAGTATCTGCCGACGGTGAGGAGTCACTTGGCGTCGGGACGAAGGTCCTAGAGAGTACCGTTAGTGAAGTGACAGTTCCTTCCCAACTCCGATATTCAAAAGATCACGAATGGGTGCAAATCGACGGCTCTCGGGCCAGGGTTGGCATCACTGACTATGCACAAGATGCATTGGGAGACATTGTGTTTATTCAACTTCCTGACGTCGGCTCTGTCATCACTCTGCATGATGGGCTTGGTGAGATTGAAAGCACAAAGAGTGTTAATGATGTTTATGCCCCAGTTGCCGGAACAGTGGTTGCAGTTAATGAGGCACTGATTGCGACACCGGAACTTCTTAATACTGATCCCTATGTATCTGGCTGGATCTGCGACATCGAGGTGTCAGAAATCAACGAGGCTGAGTTGATGAGTGCGGAGCAGTACTCGGCGCTCATTGGGGCGTAGTAGTTAATAGTTATGTCGTACGTGTTTTGTAACCAGTGTGGTCATAGGAATCCTCCTGTGTCGGCTTTTTGCTCTGCGTGCGGAACGGTTTTAGACATTGTCTCTGATCACACGATTACTTTGGCAAAGACGGACTCACTACAAGATGCGCCTGGCCCTGAGGATGATGTTCAGGTTTCTTTGACAAGCATTTCCCGCGGTACAGCAATTTTGGTGCTGCGAGGCGGCGAAGGGGAGGGTGATCACTATGTTTTGTCCTCGTCATTAACAAATATTGGTCGTCATGCTGAGTCCGATATTTCACTAGACGACATCACTGTGTCTCGTCGTCATTGTGAAATCACGTCGGAGAACAGTCGATTCATAGTTCGCGATGTCGGATCTTTGAACGGAACCTACGTCAACCAAAAGAGAGTTGACGTGATTGAACTGACGCAAGGTGATGAACTGCAAATTGGAAAGTTTCATTTGGTTTTCTTAGAGAGGCCGGATGAGAAATCATGAGTGATCGTGACTATCTCTCAATCGGAGAAGTGCTAGCGCAACTGTTAGAAGAGTTTCCAGACGTCACTATTTCTAAGATTCGATTTCTGGAGAGTCAAGGCTTGATCGTTCCCGAGAGAACTCCTTCTGGCTACAGGAAATTCACTTCTGCTGAAGTCGAACGTCTTCGCTTTATTCTTCAAGAGCAGAAGAATAACTACCTTCCATTGCGCGTGATCAAAGGCAAGCTTGAAGATGAAAGTCAAGACATCAGTCGCGACTTGGACAACATCAGCGAATTGGTTTCGACATCGGGTCATCCTGCAGCACGTGCTGCGATGCCGCGCCCCGCTGCTGTGGAGCAATCACCTCAACTGGAGCAAGACCCCATCGTGCCAGCGTCTGTTAAACGTCAACAAAGAAAAGTTGCCCTGCAACACGCTGACAAGACGGAATCAATTCCGCGGGATCAACTTCTTGAACAAGTTCATATTGATTCGACATTTCTCAAAGATTTAGAGGCAGCTGGTCTCGTAAGTGGCCATGACGTTGGTGACACGACCTTCTTTGATACACACTCAGCCTCCATTGCCCGCACGGCTGGTCGATTCCAGGAAATGGGTATTGATATTCGTCACCTGCGTGCTTGGAAATCTTCTGCTGATAGGGAACTTAGTTTGTTTGAGCAAAGAATCCTTCCCCTCTTGCGACAAAGGAACCCAGCCTCGCGTGATGAAGCTCTTGAAATGCTCGCTGAGTTCATGGAGCTTGGTGGCGAATTGCGAAACTCGTTGTTGATGCGAGATATCGCTCGGTTGACGGAACAAAAGTAAACATGAAATCTCTCTCAGTACGTGGAGTACGAATAGATCGGCTGTCAAACACGCCTGTAGTTACCTTGCGAGAAGAAGACGCACCGCGTCGGCAATTTGAGATTTTCATCGGGGCGCCAGAGGCAGCAGCTATCAAGACTGCGCTTGACGCCGAACAAACGCCTCGTCCGCTGACACATGACTTGTTTGTGCTTGCACTCGAGCGGGTATCGGTCTCAGTCAGTCGCGTTGTGCTGACCCATGTTTCTAATGGCACGTACTATGCCGATTTGGTCCTAACGCCAGACGGTGGACCAGAAGTAACAGTTTCAAGCAGGCCGTCAGATGCTCTGGCCATTGCTCTGCGGGCCTCATGTCCAATCTTTGTCCTCGACGACCTCATTGATTTGGTGGGTGAAGTGATTGAAGAGGATGAATCCCGCACGGACACAGGAATTATCGACGAATTCAGGGATTTCATCGAAAACATCTCCCCAGAAGATTTCGATACCTGACATCTTGACGAGAGAGCTGTTTCGGCCGTAGCGTCTTACACCCGCGTAGTTTCCATTTCGGAGCGAAACTAGCGCCAAGCGAATCGGTACTTCAATGACTCAAACTTTCAGTGGAACGCAGGCGGCAGACGTTGTAGGAATTACCTACCGTCGTCTTGACTACTGGGCACGAACTGACCTCGTGCGTCCGTCTGGAACAGACGCTGCAGGAAGTGGAAGTCGTCGTCGCTACACCTATCGCGACCTTCTTGAGTTACGAATCATCAAGCAACTACTGGATGCCGGAATCCGTTTGGAATCTATTCGCGATGTTTTTGCGTATTTGCGTGACCACATCGAGACTGATATCTCAGCAGCGCATTTGGTGATCGACGGATCGTCCGTGGTGTTGTGCAATGGCGATGAATTGATTGACGTATTGCGTCACGGTCAAGGTGTCTTGAATATCCTTCCCATGGATTCAGTTCGTGAGCAGGTTGATAAACAGATTGTGTTGCTTCACCCAATCGATGAATCGATGGATGATGAAATTTCGCGGGCAGTGTAAAGGTGCGCTTTTCGCCACTTGATGCTACGCATCGTTCACTAGACGCAAAAATGGTTCCGTTCGGTGGTTGGGACATGCCTTTGGCGTATTCGTCAGGAACTCTTGCCGAGCATGCGGCATGTCGCTCAGGCGCAGTCATCTTTGATGTTTCTCACTTAGGGACTGTGCGAGTCGAGGGTGAGAATGCGTTTGAACAACTTCAAGCATGTCTAACAAATGACTTGTCACGGATAGCTCCCGGACGGGCCCAGTACACGCACCTACTTGACAAAGATGATGCCAGTGTTCTCGATGACATCATCGTGTGGTGGGTACGTGATCAAGTCTTCGACGTGATGCCAAATGCATCAAATACTGATCGAGTAGTAGCGGCTATTGGTGGATCTGACACCACAAGTACCCGCGCTGTCATCGCGGTACAAGGACCAGAGGCGCGTGCAATTGTCGCCAAGTTCTGTGCCGAGGCAGCTGCTGTACGTCGCTTCACAGTTCAAGAAGTGCAAGTGTGCGGTTTCTCGTGCGTGGTGGCGGGGACTGGCTACACAGGCGAAGACGGAATTGAGATCGCTGTACCTAATGAAGGCGCGGCAGCTGTGTGGAAAGCCCTTCACGAAGCTGGCGCTGTTCCCGCGGGTTTAGGTGCACGTGACACTCTTCGTCTTGAAGCTGGATTGCCACTACACGGACATGAATTGGGAGAGGGTATTACTTCTCTACAAGCCGGACTTGAGTGGGTTGTTGCATGGGGAAAGCCTGACTTTCTTGGAAAGACAGCATTGCTGAAGGAAAAAGAGAGGGGCGTAGCGCGTCGATTAGTCGGTATATCTATTCCCGGACGCCGTCCTGCACGTGACGGCACACGTGTTCTCGACTCGGCCGGATCTGAGATCGGTTTTGTGAGCAGTGGGAATTTCTCGCCAACTCTCGGACATTGCGTTGCAATGGCTTTTGTTTTGCCTTCTGTCAACGTAGGTGATGCAGTCTCTATGGACGTGCGCGGAACGCTCATCGATGGAGTAGTGGTTACTACTCCGTTTGTTGCGAAGAAGAAGTAGAACTCGAAGACGGCTTATTTGGTCGAAGGCCAAACAAACCACCGGCGTTCTCAGCAAGCGTGGTTAGGGGACCAAGTCGTTTAGTCAGATCTCCCAGTTGTGTGGCTACTTCGCCCATGGAAGCCATTGCGTTCATCGCAGTACCTACTTGAGGCATAATGCGCCGCAGCGGTTCCTCTATGTCATCGAGCATTGCATTAATTCGCGTAGTTGTCTTATTGAGATTGTCTACTGTCGAAGCAAGGTTCTCCAGAATTGTCAAGAGTGACTCGCTTGTTCTGCGAGTGACGTCAACAGCCTTCCCAGCTAGGTCAATCGGATCAATGGTTCCAAGAAGTGACAGTAACTGTTCGATTGGATTCGTTGTCGTGTTCTGCTCTGCGTCGCTCACGACCCCACCGTAGCGTGCTCGAGATTGATGGCGTACTGCTCTATGGGGGCGCAAGTGCAAACGAGGTTGCGGTCACCATATGCGGCATCAATTCTGGATACAGACGGGTAGTAACTACGCGACCTGAGATGTGCCAGTGGATAAAGCGCTGATGCTCTGCTGTATGAGCGGTTCCAGTCTCCTGCAATATCCTCAACTGTGTGTGGAGCGTAGTGAAGAACAGATTCTTCAGCAGAGACTTTTCCGGATAAGACCATCTCAATCTCACGGCGGATACTGATCATTGCCTCGCAGAAACGATCCACTTCTGCGAGTGACTCGCTCTCTGTTGGTTCGACCATCAGCGTGTTTGCTACGGGGAAACTCATGGTTGGAGCGTGAAGCCCGTAGTCCATTAACCGCTTGGCAATATCGTCGATTGAAAGCCCTGAGCCCTTGATCACTTCTCCCACGTTAAGGATGCACTCGTGCGCAATTGTGTTGTTAGCTCCTGTGTACAACACTGGGTACGAAGAATTGAGTCGGTGAGCTACGTAGTTTGCAGACAAGATCGCATCACTTGTTGCTTGAAGCAATCCATCTGCACTCATCATGGAGATGTACACCCACGGAATGGCACAAATACTTGCGGAACCAAAGTTCGCAGCGGACACAGGCCCAACTCCGTCCGATGGATTCAATGGGTCGCTTGGCAAGAATGGAATGAGATGACTACGAACAGCAACTGGCCCGACGCCTGGTCCACCGCCGCCATGGGGAAT
>Ga0208720_1000020_pt1 | contig 44699 bp, 26 predicted proteins | sample LakMenEpi20Apr10_FD_150716 | JGI IMG/M metagenome (GOLD analysis project Ga0208720, IMG submission 150716) | Freshwater microbial communities from Lake Mendota, WI - 20APR2010 deep hole epilimnion (SPAdes) | ecosystem: Environmental > Aquatic > Freshwater > Lake > Epilimnion/Euphotic zone ...
CGGTCTTGGCGCTAGCCCCGGTTGGGTTTGGTTGGATTTATCTAGCCGGTCTTGGCGCTAGCCCCGGTTGGGTTTGGTTGGATATGCGAACCGGGGCTAGCGCCAAGACCGGCTAGAAAAACGGGACACTTGCAGTTGGGCCGAGCGATAATTCTAGGAAAGGTCCGGATGTGACACCCACGACAGGACTCCGCCCGCCAGAACGGCTGCTCCTGTGGAACTCAGGGCGGTGGCTGTGACCTCTCCGTCGATTGGAATCCTCCACAGCACCGTTCCATCAAATCGCGTGCAAAAGACTTGTCCTGCGTCTGCATAAAGCGCCAGAGCAGAATTGTCGATCGCCGTCGCGAACCGGGTTTGCTGACTGGTGGCTCGGCGAGTGGCTATAACTTGCCCTGAATCGTCGTAAAGCAAGGCACCATTGTCATTACCGGACACCACCACGCCCTGCCCTGTCCGCACCAGTTCCCAAGGCGCAAATGGGGTTTCCACCTGCCATAAAACTCGGCCGTCAAGGGCATGTCCTCGCAGGATCCGCTCCTGACGCGCCAGGCTCACCCATCGGCAAAGGCCCTCATTGCGGCCCTGTGATTCACACAAAAGCACCGCCTCCTGCTCGCCTGCCGACCACTTCCCTACAGCTTTACCAGACGAATCCAGAATCAGAATCAAGCCGTTATCAAGGCTCAGACCTGCATAACCGTCGTCAGCCAGAACCAGTGATTCCACAGTGGCCGGCAATGAAACGCGCCAAACCCAGCGACCTGCGACAGTGGCCCTGCCAATTCTGTCGGCCTCCTGAATAATTAGGAGCCCGTACTGAGCTGGACGCATGTCGAAATGGGTGATCTGGACCAGGTCCAGTTCAGGCTGAATGGTTTCGGATTTGGAAACGTTGCATAATACAAGTGTGCGGTCATTGGCTACGGCGACCCAACCATCGCGTGATTTCAACATTCGGCCCGATCCGCCCAGAGCAGGAATTTCTTCGGCCTCGTCGCCATCCTCTATAAAGCAATTGAGTTTCTTTTTGGTGTCCAAGACACACAGTCGCCACGGTCGATCGACCACGCAAAGGCTGTAATCCGTGGTGTTTTCATCGTCCCCTGCAATGCGGACAGACCACTCAGCCGCCCTGACTGTTGACCCGCCGCCAGTGCCTCCAGTCGCCGACAAAATGCGGACACCTGAGTTGTCCAGCTTGGCCCTTGGCTCTGTGGAAAGGTCCATCTTGACCACCTCGCCCAAAGCCGATGCTGCCAGCCCGTATCGCCCCAGAGCATCCACGCAAAGGTGTCTCCAGGGGCCGCCCTGAGGGTGTTCCCACATGACGGATCCATTGGCATTGACTGCCATTAGGGAACCTTCCAGCGTAGAGGCCAGAAAGAATCGGCCAGGATAGTCAGAGGCCGACTCGATCACCGTTCCTCCGAGCTGATATGTGCCTTCATTTTCGCCGTCAATATTTAATCGCTGAAGGCCCATATTATGGCACGCTGCCAAGATTTTGGCTGCTCCGCCAATCACATGCATATGGCCAATGGCTACGCCTGTGTTCTGGGTCCAGGCCACTTCCGGATCAAGCTGATAGCCCTTGCCCTGCTCCAGTTCGGCACAAATCAACTGATCAAATTTTGTGCTGCCCAGCAACTTGGCTGTACCGGGCATGAATCCCATGTGTGCCAGTGGCTGGCGTGTCTCAAAATCACCCGCCGGCTTCCCCTGACGCGTGTATAGCCGGGTTTCATTTCCAATAAACCCAACGGCCACATATAATCCGAGTGGATCAACGGCTAATGAAATCGGCTCGGAATGGAGTTTGCGCTCGACCAGCAGATTTAAATCCCAGTCCATAAGAACAAGGGACCGCTTGCCCAGAATAAATGCAATCAACTGGCCAGCCTGATCAGCAGATGAGATTCTGATGGGCTCGGGAGTCACCTCGCTGGCCAGCAGTTCGCCCTCTGACGAGAGGCAGACGACCCGCCCGGACTGATCGCGAATCAGGATCTTCTGCGTCTCGCTCGACAGGTGTACGGCCTCGACCGGCGTATCGGCTACAAAGACCCATTCCAAAGGCGTTTTCATCGACTCATAAGCGGCTCCAGGCTTGTTTCTCTGAGTCGCAGTGGCTGGCGATTTCCGGGCCTGATTTGGTGCAGACTGTTGACTGGGAGACTTTACAGCTTCGTCGTCGATCGGAAGCAGGTCGATCAGCATGTCGTCGGCTGGAGGTTTTTTTGAAGAGCTTGATGAGGCCACAGCCAAAGGCTCGGCAAAGTCGATCAGCATGAGGTCGTCGTCATCATCAACCACGTTTAAGGCTTCAGCCTTACTCGGCGCGGCTTTCAAGGGCTGAACTCTGGAGAATTCCGATTCAAGAGGAACCAGACCGATCTCATCGTCCGACACTGCCACTTGGGCCACTGGCTTAGGCTTGACAGACAGCGACGAGGCGAGGCTTGTTTCAAGCTCTTTGACCAGCTTTGCAGCCTCGCGAGCTGTAGCTGGACGACTTTTCGGATCTTTCGCGAGCAGACGGCTGACGAGTTTATCAACCACTTCAGGCAAGCCAGCGACCAGTTCCGAAGGTGGCTGGGGATCGACCAGAGCAAGGCTTCGAATGATCGAAAGCGGCGAATCGCCGGGGAACGGAGGATTCCCGGTAATCATTTGATAAAGCAAACATCCGGCTCCGAAGGTATCGGACCGTTCATCACCCGGTCGCCCTTCAGCCACTTCAGGGGCAGGAATATAAGTGCCTTCTGAGGTCATGAAAGCCGAAAGCTCTGAGGCCACCACAGGTTCCAATAATCGCCAGCCCAGACCCATGAGGCGGCTATTATTGGTGGATCGTTCCAGATAAACCCACGATGGCGAAAGAAATCCATGAGAAAGGCCATGATCGCGGCCAACAGCCAGGCCGACCAGGATTTCGCGAGTGATTCGTAGTGCGTCTTTTAATGCAAACGGGCCGTTCTCAATCAGGGCCTGAGCCAGCGAATCGCCCGGCAGTTCGGGCATGATCAAAGAGGGGTGATCGTCGATACTGGTCAGGATGTGGACAGGATAAAGAAAGTCGTGGCCGGGAAGGATTCTGGAGCGGATTTCATCGAGCTTTACAGATGATTTCGGAAACAGAGCAATCCGGATCTTACGATCTGTCAAAGAATCCACACTCTGAACAACAGCTTTGGATGGCTCACTGACAAGCACTTTCAGAACCGGAAATTCTCCGATCTGGCCGATGCTTTCCTCCGAACTATCAGCCTGGATGATGTCTGCCAGGAACCCGACGGCTTTCAGGCTTGGCTTGTCTGACATCGACAGGGGCTCCCTTTGGATTTCAGTCTGAGTGTGGAAGATTCGAATTGCATGAAGCGTTCATTCGACCTGAATCAGCCCAAAATTGCCAGAGGCCACGACATAAAAAAACGCCGGAGATTCGCAAGGAATCATCCGGCGTGAATGGAATCCGCTAGGAAGCCAGATCAATCAAGGTTCGTTACGCTGAATCCCAGCGTTCAGAACACGGTCGATGGTCACCTTGAGCTCTTCCAGGTGAGCCTTGGTGGTGTCGTCCCAAGCCGGATTTTTTGCCAGAAGGGCAGCATCAATCTTGGCTGAGATTTCTTTCAGGTGCAGGCGAGCCAAAGCACGGGCATCAGCAGGAATCGAACCTCCACCCCCACTGAGCGTGACGAACGATGGTAAGCCGGCCAGTGCAGCCGAACCACGCGAACCAAGCAGCATGCTTGAAAGTCGCCCGACATAATCGCGCTGAAGGTTGCGGCGGGTGATGGTCAGACCACGCTTGCCGTCCTTCACAGCCGCGATATTCATGTCTCCAATGATGGAATCGGTGAACGTGCGGAACAGTTCCTCGATCTTCAAAGGCTTGGTCGAAGGGTCGGACATGGCCTCTTGATTCTGGATCCGGTTCAGAGTTCCAGCGTTCAGAGTTTCAGCCAGTGGAATCCGCTGAATGCTCAACACAGTGTCATAGAACTTATAGCCAGGATCGCTCATGTTCATGTCAGCGGCCCAGTGATACCAGCGTTCGGTGGTGAGCTTGCGCAACAGGGCTGGAGAGACCTGAAACAGGCTGTCGTTCAGAATCTTATCGCGAATCAGCTTCAGGGCAGCCCTTTGCTGATCTCCATTGACCGGAGTGACAGGATCCTGAGCGTCCTTCGTACCCTTATGGTCGCGTGTGTAGAGCTGGCCACCGACATAGCCTGAAGCCATCCCAGCAGCATTGCCCCATTGGGCCACAAGTGGGGTAAAGGCGCGTCGCAGACGGATCCACGATTCGCCGTCCTTCACCACGCTCGCTTCAATATTCTTGAGCAGGTCCTGAGCCAGATCTATTCGGTCGGACGAGAATCGAAGCAGGTCTCCGCCCAGGTCATAGGCATTCACCAGCGGGTCCAGGCCAGAGATACGATCTTCGTCTGTCCCATAAGTCAGGTCTTTTTCAGCCGATCGGGCCGCAATTTTGGCCAGTTCAGCCTCTTCATTCCCATCAATCTGCTTGTAGGCATATTCGATGGCCCAATAGTCGTAAGGGCCCAGTGTGGTTGAGAAATAATCGCCCTGAGTCTTGCCTTTAGGGGCAATGTTGATGGGCGTATAGTCCATCACACTACCAGCCAGACCTTTTTCATGGGTGATTTTCGTGTCGTGCAATTGATCTGCTGTCAGCATGGCACTGGCACGGAAGTTGTGACGCAGGCCCAGCGAGTGGCCCACTTCGTGCATGACCACCTCTTTGATGGCCTGACCAATCAGCTCTTCAGGCAAGGCTGGAGCGGTCTCTTTTTCTTTATCCTTTTTGGGCTCGTCCTTCTTGGCTTCATCCTTTTTGACAGGATCAGCGAAGGTCAGGGCCGCCAGAGTCATTTCATAGCCAATTCCAGCCGCCAGATTACAGGCAGACTGACCTGCCCCAAGGTGCTGGTGCAGGCGATGTTCCATCGGCGACCATTCCGCAGGTATCGCATGCAGAGGACGCTCGCCAGTGATGGCCTGCGTGGCATCGAGCATCGGGCTTGGCATACCGAAACCCTTACGAGCCGCAAGGATCGGGCTGATGATCTCGCCCAGAACAGGCTTCATCTTCACTTCATCGCCAGCCGCTCCGGCAGGGATCGGAAGGCCCTTGAGCTGAGCGTACTGCTCTTTCCAGGCACGAATCCAGGAGGCATCAAAAACCACGTCGCCGTCGATCATCTCGCCCGTCAATGGATTGGCCCGCAGGTTGGATCGTGCGAAAGTGCTGTCAGTAGTGATCCACTTCAGTGTGCAATAGTTGATATCTTCCGGATCAAAGTCGTCTCGCTCATTCTGCCATCGCACAGCAATCGCATTTGCAATACCGACTTTTTCAAAGGCTTTGTTCCACTCCAGAATCCCGGCCTCAACATGCGGACGAAGCTCAATCGGGACTGTATCTTCCACCCACCAAACGATTTGCTTCTTGGGCGGGCTGAGCTTGGCCTTTGGATTTGACTTCTCCAAGTGCCAGCGATTGATTTGACGAACGAACTGAGTGTCCGGATTTTTGGATCCGAAGTCCTTCACAGCGCTCAGGAAGTGTCCGACACGATTGTCTGCCATGCGTGCGCGATAGCTGGCCTCAGGCAATTTGCAGAGACTGTAGTGGACAACAACCGTCAGACCACGTGAGTCGATCACCGAAGGGTCGCCATCTCCACGGCCTGAAAAGGTCGTCTCCACCTGAAGTTCCACGTTGTTCGGGAACGTCTTGATCTTGTTCCAGGACGTTCGGCTACGATCTGGGAAACCGAATGGAAGCTGAGCAAAATTGCCGAAGAAAATGTCGGTGAAGTTGATCACCACCGACCCGCCCATCGGATTCAGGGCCAGAATCGGCAGAGACTGAATGATCGAATCCGTATAGTTCTGCTCAACAGCCTTTTCCAGCTCTTTACTGCTGGTTTTGAAGTGGATGTTGCGCCTGATGAGCTGAATGCGGTCGCCGACCCGCTTGAAAATCAAGACCCATTCATCGTCCGATGTGATCGGAGTTCCAGCCTGAGCCAAGCCCTTGGCGATCGTGATCGGGGCCAGAAATGGCTGGTTGAACTGGTTCGGCTTGATCTCGGCATAGAGGTTGTCATCCTTCTTGTGAAGGGTGAATAGGCCGTCGTATTTGGTCGAATCTTTGGTCAGTTCAGCATAATCGCCAAACTTCTTCGGGCCACCAAGCGTGGCCGACATCGAAGGACCACGACTGCCCGCTGATCCCTTGGAGTCGCCCGGCGGAGTGACTGGGTCAGCCTGTTGGGCGATCGAGACACCCATCGCCATAGTAAACGATAAACCTACCGAAAGCATGAGCTTGCGATTCATGAGCCGTCCTATTGTCAGGTGGTGCGACGTCTGGTTGCTATCTCAAGAGAATCGGAAATCTGGACAGGAGCGGTCAAATCGCCATGCCCCAAATTTTCCATTCATACCACTATCATAATACTTACACATGATTTCTTGTCCAGAAACCCCTACCGATTTTATTTATGAATTTTCCCGGACCCATACGACCTACCGCTTCGTTACAGCCGTCATATTCGAATCTTTTAGGTACCATTCTACGGCCCTGCGAATGCTGGTCGGGTAATCCACGACTGGAACCCATCCCAGATCCCTGCGAATTTTGGTGTTGTCGTACCAGAGACGACGCCCCATCAACCAGGCAGCATAACGAGTGAGCATGGGTGGACGAGACGGATGAACCAGTCGGCCCCAGGTCTCCATGCACACACTGGCATAAAAAGCAAGTGGATAGTTGACCGTTTTGGTCGTCCGTTTTAGGCCGGCGGCTTCGGCCATGATCCCGAAAAAGTCAAACTGGGTAATCTCGCCTAAGTCCGTGATGTTATAAGCCTGCCCCAGAGAGACTGGATGAGATGCCGCAAGTACCACGGCCCGAGCGACTTCAGAGGCGTCAATGGCTGAGATCCGATTATCTCCCGGACCAATCAGACGCATCTTTCCAGCCTTCAGGTTACCCACCATCCTGGCCAGAGTGATGCGATCGCGAGGCCCATAAAGCCAGCTTGGCCTGAGAACAGTCAGAGGCAAACCGGCGTGTGAGAGTTTCCACAAATGCCGTTCGCACTCCACTTTAGCAAGCGTGTACGGATCTTTTCGCCAAATGTTTTCGCCAAGAGGATGCGTTTCGTTGATTGCAGTGTCACGATCGTCAGGATGCCCATAGGCCGAGGTGCTGGAGATATGAATGAAGCGTTTCACACCGGCATGCAGGGCCGCTTCCGAAATTTGGCGGGTCGATTCGATAGTATCTCTTTGAAATTCATCCCATTTCCCCCAATCGCCCACTTTGGCAGCCGCATGGCAAACATAGTCGACACCTTCGCAGGCAAATCGGCAGGCGATCGGGTCGGTCAGATTTCCATGAAATTTGGTGACCCCCAGTTGGTCAAGAAACGGAGTAGACCGTTCGCTTCGCAAAATCACACGAACATCAGCACCAGTGGCAAGCCATTGCTCGACGATATGACTGCCCAGTAAACCGGATGCCCCAGTCACAAGAACTTTGATTTTAGGCTGGCCTGGAACGTGATTTTCGATGTTCATGGAAGCTGTCAATGGGCCATCAGGCATTCTGGGATCTCTGAACAGGTTAGTGACGCTAATATAGCATGATCATGGGTTTTAAGCGAATCCAGAAGTCCCATGGGGCACAAATCCAGCCGCAAGGCAATAACCCACGGTTGAACCAACCATCTCATTCAAACAATCTGGAAAATTTATTTTAGGCCATGTCTCCTGATGACCTGCATCAAAGTATGGACTATATGAGTATTTTGAAACGCCGATGGCCCGGAAAGAACGGTTTTCAGATCTTGATCTCGAACTAAATCCGTAATCGATTCGAAACAGATCAGGGATAGATGACCGCTTCGGAATTGTTTTCCGATCCGGGCCATGAATTCAGGACGTTTTCAAAATCTTGAAAAAACTTTGAGAATTTTCGGGAAGTTCGCCGGAACATCTGTCCTTAGGCTTGAGTCAGATGCAGTTGTGTGGTCCAGATGGTCTCTTTGGTGAGATCAGAAACGACCTCAGCTCACTAAAGAACCAAATAGGCCGACGCGCCTTTATCACGATCAGGTGAATCATGGCTGAAGAAACTCTCGATCCATCACTGATCGAACAGACCAAAAATCAGATTCGACGCTTGGTCGGCGAAATCGCCGAATTGGCCGAAGCCGATATCCAGCCTCAGGAATTCGGCGTTGAATTTATGAACCGCGTGGTCGCCGCTGTGGCCGCTTCCGGCGGTGCTCTCTGGATGATGGACCCTCGCGGTGGCCTGCGGATGCAGCACCAGCTCGAGTTTCGCCAGACAGGTCTGCTCGATGGACGGGTAAAAACGGCCCCTCACGACGCCCTTCTGGGTGTCATGATGCAAACCAATGAGCCCCAAATCATTCCGTCAGGGGCAGTTGTGGAAGGGATGCCGAACGCTGGCAACCCCACCCAGTTCACCCTGATCCTGGCCCCGATTGTAGTCGACAAGCAGAATGTCGGCCTGATCGAAATCCTGATGGATCCAAACCGGAAAGCCGTCCAGCAAAAAAGCACCCTCCGGTTTATCGCTGACCTGGCCGACCTGGCCACCCAATACCTGAAGAACCGTCAGATGCGACAAGTCATGTCGCAGCAACGGCTTTGGAATCAGCTTGAAGGCTTCACCCATGCCATTCACGGCTCGCTGGGTCTGACTGAAACCGCACTCGCCGTCGCCAACGAAGGCAAACGCCTGATCGGCTGTGACCGTGTCAGCGTGGCTGTCAAAATCGGCGGCCGGCCATTGGTCGAAGCCATTAGCGGACAAGAAGTTGTGGAACGCCGCTCAAACCTCGTCAGAGAGCTTTCCCGGCTCTGTAAAGTGGTGGTGGCCTCAGGTGAAGATCTTGTCTATACAGGCGACACGGAAAATCTTCCCCCCGACATCCGCGACGCCCTTGAACTTTACATCGACGAATCCGGCTCTAAAGCTCTGTTCGTGACTCTGTTACACAAACCAATCACCACCTTCGACAAAGAAGGCGTGAAGGCTCCTGACCGTGTCCCGTTCGGCTGCGTGGTGGCAGAGCAGATCGGCGACGAAATGCCGATGACCGACGCTCAGGCCCGCTCAGAAGTGGTCGCACGACACGCTTCAACCGCGCTCTGGAATGCTCAGACACACGACAAGATTTTCATGCGAAGCCTGCTGACCACCATCGGTGGGCCATCACGCTGGTTCCGTGGCCGAAATCTTGCCAAAATCCTCGCTGGCCTGGCCGTTGTCCTGACTGCCATTCTGGCCCTGACCTTCGTTCCATGGCGTTTGACGATCCCTGGAAAGGGTTCGCTCCTGCCAGCTGTACGGTACTCGACCTTTGCTCCAGTGGCTCAGGGAGCGGTGGTCTCGAAGGTTCTGGTGGATCACGGTGCTCTGGTCAAGAAGGGCGATCCCGTGATGGAACTCTTCAGCCCAGATCTTGACAAGGAACACAAGCGACTGGTGGCCGAAATGAATGCCGCCAACACACAGATGTTGAACCTGCGTAAGCAGTTCGACGTTGCCACGACGAAGCCTCAGGAACGGGATCAGATCAAGGCCCAGCTGAGCGAATCCCAGATCAAGTACAGGTCGGCTCAGGAACAGCTCGACATTATCAACGAGCAACTCAAGACCCTGATTCTGACCGCTCCATGTAACGGCATTGTAACGACTTGGGAAGTGGAAAAGAACTTCATGAGACGTCCGGTCGAAGTCGGTCAGGAGTTGATCCAGATCGCTGACACATCAGGCGAATGGGTTCTCGAAGTGGAAGTTCCTGATAGTGAAATGGGCCCGATTCTGACTGCGGCTGACAGGCTCAAACGCGATATCACATCCGGCGCCGTTCCTCCTGAAAGTCGTCTGGGCGCTTACTTTGTGACAATGACCGACCCGGAACACCGGTACAAGGGCAACGTCAAGCGGATCAGCGCCAAGGCTGAATCTTCCGAACAGCAGCACGTGGTCAAGGTGACCGTGGCGTTCCCTGAAGATGTCCGGGTGGACTTCCTCCGACGCAACCGTGAAATGCGGCCTGGTTCAGAAGTTCGGGCCCGGGTCGAATGCGGAAAGGCCAGCCTGGCCTATGTTCTGTTCCGCGACCTTTATCAGGTCTTCTACCAGACAATCATGTTCCGCTGGCCGTTCATGAAGGCCTGATTTACAGTCAGCTTCTATCCGCCACAAACTCTTTCACAGCAACTGATATCAGCTCCAGTACAAAACAGAAATTTAGGAGTCGGCACTGATGATCTCGAAAAAATGGCTATGCCTGGTACTGACAACGGCCTTCATGACAACAGGCCTTCTGGCAACTGCTCAGCAGCAACAAACCAGAGGCAGGTCTGCCCGTGAGACGGCCCGGGTGGAGGGCGATTCGCTGATCATTATCGGGAATATCGACTGGCTTCAGAAGTCAGACGTGGTGGCCCTTCGTGAAGGCGTTCTGAAGAAGCTCGAACTTCGTGAAGGCATGAGGGTCAAAAAAGGTGGCCAGATTGGTCAGCTTCATGACGAAATCGCACGACTCTCCGCCGCCAAGGCAAAAATTACCGCCGAGAGCAAGGGCAACCTCGAACGGGCCAAGGCATCACAACTGCTTGCCACATCGGTCATTGCCCGTGACATGAACCTGATCCGCAAGAATGCGATTCCGACCGAAGAAGTCGAAAAGCACAAGGCGGAACTGCTTGTCGCAGATGCTGAAATCCTCAGAGCCCAGGAAGAAATCAAAATCAACAGGGCCGAGTACGACCTCGCCAACCGGATGGTAGAAGAACACACCATCACTGCTCCGTTCGACGGGATCATCATCAACGTGATGAAGCGTGAACAGGAGTCCGTTCGTGGAGGTGAGCCTGTTGTGACTCTGGCCAACCCTGAACTATATCGGGTCACGACCTTCATTCCAGTGGACTTCGCGTTTCGTGTCAAAGTCGGTCAGGAAGTCTTGGTCCGTGCCTTTGTGGCGGACGTCGATCTACCTGTCGAAAAAGTCGTCTATCGCGGCAAAGTGAGCTTTGTGGACCACGAGATTCAGGCTGTGGCTGAGTCAGCAACACGTGTTTATGTGGATGTGCCCAACGTCGACGGGATTCTTCGTCCCGGCCTTCAGGCTGAAATGACCATCCGCCTGACCGACCCACAGGTCAACGCCGTCAACCCAGTCTCAGACAAAAGCGTTGCCCGCTGATCTGATATTCTTGAGTGGGATGTGAACTTTCAGGATCCATTGGTCGTAAAGTACGGATCTCCATACCGATTGATTTCGCCTGAATGAAGGATACTCCGACGTGGCCAGTGCTCCAACCATCACACCGAACATGCCAATGGGTCAGGCCGGCGAAACCCTGAGGGTTCGTCTCAGGCCCGACCTGGTGGTTCGCCCCCAATTTTATGAGGGCATGACCCACTATGTCGTCAAAGACCCCATCGGCCTGAAATACTACCGGTTCAAGGCTGAAGAGTATTTCCTGCTCCAGCAACTCGACGGCAAGTCCACCCTGCTGGAAGTCAAGAAAGCGTTCGAACGCAAGTATCGGCCACAGACCATCACCGTGGACGATCTGGTCCGGTTCTGCTCCCAGCTTCACGAAGCCGGTGTGGCTCAGATTGATACTCCGGAACAAACCGAAGTGTTCGTCAAACGACGCCGCAAGAAGATCTGGAAAAAGGTTCGAGGGGCTGCTGCGAACATCCTTTACATCAAGATTCCGATCATCGATCCGGAACGCCTGCTGACATGGATGTACCCCTACTTCAAGTGGATCTATACGCGAACATTCGTCGTCCTGAGCTGCCTGCTGATGCTTTCGGCCCTGACGATGGTGATCAGTAACTTCACGGAAGTCAAAGAGCGTCTCCCGGACTTCCAGTCGTTCTTCAACTGGCGAACCATCGTCTACTTCTGGTGCAGTCTTGCGATCGTCAAGATCATCCACGAATTCGGGCACGGTTTGACCGCCAAACACTTCGGCGGTGAAGTTCACGAAATGGGGGCCTTGCTCTTATGTCTAACGCCTGCATTGTATTGCGATGTGACCGATAGCTGGCTGCTGCCCAACAAGTGGCACAGAATCTGGATCTCAGCGGCTGGAATTTACGTCGAATGCGTGCTGGCCTCACTAGCCACATTCGCCTGGTTCTATAGCAACCCTGGCCTGTTCAATAGCCTCATGATGGCCACCATGTTCCTCTGTTCCATGAACACGATCATGTTCAACGCCAACCCTCTGATGCGCTACGACGGCTATTATGTGCTGGCTGACTATCTCGAAATTCCTAACCTAAGGGTCAAAGCCAACCAGTTCTTCAGCTATGCATTTCAAGAAAAAGTCCTCGGCCTCGAAGTGCCAGTCCAGTCCTACATGCCACGCACACGACGCTGGCTGTTTTTGACATATGCGATAACCAGCTTCCTCTACCGCTGGTTTGTGACTCTCTCGATCCTCTTCTTCCTGAACCGATTGATGAAGCCTTACAAGGTTTATTCCATCGGCATCTTCTTCGCCATGTGGGGTATGATTCCACTGGTCATCATGCCTGTCTACCAGATCGTCAAATTTGTCCGTACACCGGGAAGGTTGCGTAAAGTGAAAAAAGTTCGAGCCACTGCCTTCGCCGTATCCACTGTGGCACTGATCACGGCGATTCTGATGATCCCCACCCCTCTGCGTATCAAAGGCACTCTTGTTGTTGCACCTGAGAACCCGTCCAGAATTTATGCCAATACCGCAGGTCGATTGGTCACATTGGCGGTTCGTGATGGCGATATGGTCAAAAAAGGCGACCTGATCGCCCAACTCTCAAACCTCGACAAACAAAGAGAGCGTTCCTCCATGCAGGAAGAGCTCGAGTTGAACCGCGTGAAAGCCGCTTACTTCAGTCGATCCAAAGATCTTGAAGGCCGCCGCCTGGCACGTCAGCACTCGACTCTGGCTGATGAGTTGGAACCCGTTGTGGCCAGAATCAACGACCAGATCTCCCACCTTTACCTCGTTGCGGATCGCGACGGCCAGGTCATTGGCGTACCAAAACGTGAAACAACCGGCTCGTGGGTTCGACCTGACAAAGCTTTCTGCGAAATTGCCAACCCCAAGAAGCTTCAGGCTCAAGTGATTATCGACCAAGGCGACGTTGACCTGTTGCAGACGGGTAGCAAAGCCTGGGTCAAGATTTACGGCCTGAGCGAGCGAACATACCGCACCGAAATCGCCGAAATTGCGTCCCGTAACCGTGATGAAATCCCGGCTGAACTTTCGAACGTGGGCGGTGGTGAAATTGCGGCGGAACAGGACAAAAAGACGGGCAAAATCAAGTCCGTCTCAGCTGTCTTCGAACTGCTCCTGCCTCTAGACAATGAAGATCTTTCGCTACACGTTGGCCAGCGAGGCTTTGCCAAGATCGACGGAGGCACCTCCACCTTGGCCTGGTTCATCTGGCGGACACTTTCCAAGACCTTCCACTTCGCACTGTAATGACCTACACTGCAATCAGTTAAGCCGATTTTACGAAACGGCCGCCAGGCAATTTGTCCGGCGGCCATTTTTCGTATATCGAGCGGTTCAGCGGAGGCTTTCCAAGATCTTTCAGGTTGCGCTGCAATCACTTGTACAGCGGATAGATAGGCCAATATTACGAAACGGCCGCCAGACAGTTCGTCCGGCGGCCGTTTCGTATGTTCAGTAGTTCAGAGGTCTCATTCGCCTCAACGTGGAGGCTGTTCTGGATCCACTGGTCGTCCATCGTTGTCTTTTGATCTGGCGATCGGCTGTGCAGGCACGCCGACCACCGTGGTATCAGGAGGAACAGGCCGGGCGGGGGTAACAACGGCCCCTGCACCGACTTTCGACCGGTTGCCGATTGAGGTTGGAGCAACAAGTACGCTCCCAGCCCCGATGGTAACCTGGTCGCCGATTTTAGTTTGCTGCTTATGTCGCCCATCAAAATTGGCCGTGATCGCACCTGCCCCGACAGTCACCCGCTTGCCCACCTCGGTATCGCCCAGATAGGCCAGGTGCCGCACCAGTGTCCCTTCGCCGATGTCGCTGCGAACGATGTCCACAAAGGCCCCGATTTCCACACCATCTGCCAGAACCGTCCCATGCCGAATCAAGGCAAAAGGCCCGATCCGGCAGTTCTTGCCGACAGTCACCTCACCATCAACCACAGAAAACGGGTAAATCACCGTGTCAGCACCAATCTTGGCCCGACTATCGACATAAGTGCTTTTGGGATCAAAGATTGTCACCCCGTCATCCATGAGTTTGTCGAGAATCCGGCGGCTCATGATCGCATGAGCCTCAGCCAGGTGCTGCCTGGTATTGATCCCCAGAATGTCGTCAGGCTCCAGCGTCACAATGGCCTGAACCTCGTGGCCCTTCTTTTGAAGGATCTCAGGGGCATCGGTCAGGTAGAACTCGCCCTGGGCATTGGATGGAATGACTTCCTCAAGCGACTCCCAAAGTCCCTGTGCCATGAAGACATAGCAGCTTGGATTGACCTCGGTAATGGCCGCCTGCTCGGGCGTACAGTCCTTCTGCTCTATGATGCGTAGGAAGGCACCGGTGGTGTCGCGCAGGATACGGCCGTAGCCAGACGGGTCAGGCACAATCGAAGTGCCCATCAGGCAAGCCACTTGCGTTGCCTTTTGCTTCTCCAGAAGTTCAGCCAGTGGGCCGCTTCTGAGACAAGGCTCATCGCCTACCAGAATCATCACAGGGCCAGTATAACCACTCAAAACGGCCTTAGCCGATTTCACCGCATCGCCTGTGCCCAGTTGACGTTCCTGAGTGGCGAAATGGACGTTGGGCGTACCAGCAAGACTCGCTTTGACCTGATCTGCCCCCTGCCCCACAATCACCACCACATCGCTCACGCCGGCTCCGAACGCGGCATTGACCACGTGGCGGATCATCGACTGGCCACACACTTCATGCAGCACCTTGGGCTTGTCGGATTTCATCCGCTTGCCTTGTCCAGCCGCCAGAATGACTGCTACAGGACCTATCATAATACGGGCACTCCTTCAAGGAATTGAGACGAAATCCGTTCCGTTATGGTTCGTCGCATCAGGTTTATCTGACTGTTATGATCGGCAATTCTCAACCTTTTTCATACGCCCAAAATACGATTGATGCCAAGAAAGGTCAAATCCAGATGAGTTTAAGAAAATATCAGTAGACCAACTCAAGGCGTTTTTAACTTGGAGTCGATTCTGAAAATGGCCGACTGTGCAGGCTGGTCAAAAGGGTTATTTGCGATGATCAGAGATTGCCAGGCACGAGCTTCTGCCACCCTGCCCGCATCTTCGCAAGCCTTTGCAAGCTCTCTCCACGTTTCGGCACCTGTTTTTTCAATACCCTTCTCGAGCTTTAAAAGCAAGTTGTTTAAAGAATCAATTTTTCCGGACATTTGGACCAAGTTTTTCCCTTTGACAGAGTCACCTGCTTGAATCGAGGCTTGCCCAAGATTTGCTACGATTTCCCGCCTTCCCGGCTCCGCTATCTCGGCAAGCTCAAAAAATCTCACCGCCGACTTCGGATCACCCTTGGACATCGCCATTCGTCCCCTCAGAATCGCTACACTTGGCTCGTCCACTGCGATCTGATCGAGCATTACCTCCACTTGTTCCATCCTGTTCTGATCAATCAGGAGCTCCATGCGTTTGGCTCTCAACTCGACTCGATTCTCCGGCGACTGCTCGATCTTTGACAATGCCTGATCTGTAAGGCCCTGTCGCCTTAAGACTTCCGCCAGGGCAATCCGGGAACGGAAATCCTCGGGGTCAGCTTCAATCGCCTTTTCCAATATCGGAACATGCTCTTCAGGATGCCACCAGGCGAGGTCACGCACCATGCACCAAACCCAAATCTCTTTAGCTTTCAACAATGTTAGTTTATTGAGCCTTCGTAGTTGCTCATGCAAGTCGGCACGTCTGAGTTGCATTCCATAAACATAGACCAACTCACGACGCGCCTCGACCGAGTTTTCGTCGAGGTCAATCACTTTCTGGAGCCACTTCTCGGCTTGTCTAAAGCGGAGCCGGGACCGCTCCAGCTGACCACATCTTAACCGAGCCCATCCCGCAAGCGGATGATCGTCAGGAATGGCGGAAAGGCTCGCAATCGCTTGATCCAACCGACCTTTGGCAATATCAACACGTGCCTGAAGGCCGTGATCCAAAACGCTGGGATCACGGAGTTTCCTGAGCTTGACCAATTCCTGGTCGGCTTCGTCAAAGTGCTCCGTCTCGACCAGACTCAGTGCACGTTCATAAATCATCTGCGGATCGGAAACGATCACAAACGACTTCATCAAAAATAGAGATCCAGCTAAACACAACAGAGCCAGACTGATCCGTAACGTTTTTTTCCAGTTCAGGCTCATCAAAAACATCCTTTTCAGCAATGATTATGGAACCGGCCAAAAATCAATTCCCGAATCCAAGGCTATTGGGTTTTGCCATGATTCAGTGATCCTGCAGATGCGTCCGAAGTATCGGACAGGACATTTTCTGAAAACTCATGCTTTTCGGCTGGTTTAGACTTGATCCTTGAACATATGGCATCAAGCATACATATGTCGCTCTCGAGGCTTTCCCCATTCATTTCGAACTCTCAATCACTCGCCAGTTGTATCGTCACTGAGGCTGAATCCTTAGAAAAGCCAGTTTGTGAGAAAACCCACAAGCAAGGAATCTGGTTTCAGCCTTATCCTGAAAGTGCACGTCGATGTGAGATGTGGATCACTAATCCTGCTGTTTTTTATTTAAACGCAACGGGACCAAAACTGGCCCCGTTGCGTTTTGAGTTCATCATATACAGATGGATGGGCGATCAATATGAGTCGGAACTCAAAACCTCACCACCGTCTCTTGTTCCAAGTGCCACCCATATTTGACGACCGATCGAGTTCTTCACGAACTTGACCGAACCATCACCCATGCAAACATTCACACCACCTGGATGCAAGCTGGTCGCGTTGGTCATGGAAGTATTATCGGCTCCGCACCCTGCACATCCGACCCGACACGAACCCCATGGCTTTTCATTCGGAGTCAGAATCGTGCTGAACATGGTCCATCCGCTAACACCCATGCTCCAGCGAGCCCCCACTGCATTTGGGTAATCGCCACCGGCTGCTGTACCGGCTCTCCACTTGTTATCGCAGGCGTTGATCAAGGCCATAGTGCCTGCTGTGGTCGTCTGATCCACGAAGGCGTGGTAATAACGACTGCCTGCCACATTGACCATACCAGTTCGGCGCGTCACTTTCTGGGATCCGCCTGGGCTGACCAGTACCTCAGAAAATGCGATGGTATTCGATGTCCCATCTGTGCAATCCCGCAAGCCAAACGAGTACGTGTATCCGAATAGGCCTGGCGAACCTCTCCCGCCGTTCGGTTTGCCGGTCGTTCCATCAATTGAGGCCATGCCTTCGGCCTGAGTGTTCGGGCCAACACTTGCGAAATAACTGTTCGTATTCGACTTGCCGGCCTCGTTATCAGAAGGGCACAAATACTGGCTCACCACAGTGTTGAATACGGTCAGGTTGGCCGCATAACCTAAGGGTGTCCGGCCCGAGTGCCAAACCGCAAGATTGAAATTGGCCGCATTATAAAGCGGAACTTGTTCTGTAAAACCAAGCAGTAATGCCTGGGCCGACCAGTCGTTCCAGTGCAGATATGTGCTCGGCAGGGCGCTAATCGTTACCGATGCACCATGGGGAAAGCTGTCGTGAGTCGAATGATAATTGTGCAATGCCAGCCCGATTTGCTTCAGGTTGTTTATGCATTGGGCGCGGCGGGCTGCCTCACGGGCTGACTGGACAGCCGGTAGCAGTAGAGAAATCAGGACTGCGATGATAGCGATGACTACCAACAGCTCAATCAGCGTGAAACCACGCTTTTTCATCTTTATCTGATTCATGCGATTCTCCGTACGGTCGTTAGAGAGATGAATGGATATAGGTCCGACCAATCAATCAAAGTACTACGATATCGAAACTCCCCGAAACTTCTGGTCCTCATGAACCAAAAGGTTTATTTGGAAGGAGTTTTCTTCTGTTTTGACTGCTCCGTGATAAAAGCGTCCGAGGCTTCCGCCTGACGCTTCATTTCATCGGTGACTTCAACTGTCTTAGGTTTTTCAGCATTGGAGCCACCACACCCCAAAATTCCAGCCAAAGGTATGGCTGAAACAAGCATTGAAAGCATGCGCCTGCGAACAATCATGGTAGAGGTACCTATGAGATTGGGAAACGGGTTTTTTCTGAGGGGGAACTTTTACATTACGAAATTCGAAACGCCTGGTCAACCTATAATTTGCTTTTTCGATTTGACAAAGTATCCACTCGTTCGTGAAGATAGCTCTCAGTATACGAGTCGATTAAACATGTCAATTCGTAGAACGCCCCGCCCACTTCCAATCTCGAATGAAGCAACAGGAATGGATTATGTCCTTAAAGCTCACTCTCGCAATTCTCGGGTTCAGCCTGGTAACAGGCATTGAGGCCGCTGCTCAGGCTCAGAACGTTGGTTCTCTGCCAAAAATCGAAGCCAAACTGGCTTACCCCAATTTGAAATTCAAAAGGCCTGTGGCCTACGCCTGGCCTAAAGACGGCTCGGACCGCTCCTTTGTTGTAGAACAAGACGGTCGTATCGTTTCGTTCACGAACAGCCCTGAAGCCAAAGAAACCAAGGTCTTCCTCGACATCCACGAGAGAGTCAACCGCGAAGGCAACGAAGAAGGCCTGTTGGGCCTGGCCTTTCACCCGAAGTTCAAAGAAAATGGCCAGTTCTTCGTTTACTACTCGGCCATGAAGCCAGGCCCACGTCGTTCCGTGGTCTCACGCTTCAGCGTTTCCAAGACCAACCCTGAAAAGGCTGATCCAGCCAGCGAGCAAATTCTCTGGGTCTCCAAAGACGACCCATTCGGCAACCACAACGGCGGCTGTATCGACTTCGGTCATGATGGCTACCTGTATATCTCACTGGGCGACAGCGGAGCTGCTGACGATCCTCTCCAAACTGGCCAGGACGGCGGCGACTGGTGGGGTTCCATCCTTCGTATTGACGTCGATCACGCCACTGACGGCAAGGCTTACGGAATCCCTTCCGACAACCCTGCCCTTCGCGATCCTGTCAAGTTCAAGGGCTGGGCTCCTGAAGTCTTCTGCACCGGCCTTCGGAACGTCTGGAAGTTCAGCTTCGACCGCGAAAATGGCCGCTGCTGGGCGGGAGATGTCGGCCAAAACCTCTGGGAAGAGGTCGATATCATTGTCAATGGAGGAAATTATGGCTGGAGCGTCCGCGAAGGCAAACACGCCTTCCCTCGTCGCCAGAAGGTGACCAGCAGCGTTCCTAAAATTGACCCCATCGCTGAATACAACCACAGTGAAGGCAAAAGCATCACGGGTGGCTATGTTTATCGTGGCAAAAAGCACCCAAGCCTTGTCGGGCTATATGTCTACGGCGATTTCGAGTCGGGCCGTGTCTGGGCCGTCCGCGAACGCGAACTCTCAGGTGAAGCTGAGGCCGTCGCTGAAGTTCTCGACCTCAAAAAGAACCCACGTATCCAGATCGCCGCCTTTGGCGAGGATCATGCCGGCGAGCTCTACATCATCGGTTTGGATGGCAAAATCTACTCCATCGCCCCAGCCGCTAAGTAAAGCGTCATCATTTTCATGATGCTTAACCTCCATCAACTCTCCTGATTTCAGAAGGTTCCCGCATGTTGAATCACCGGCCATTCATGACACTAGCGTTTGGCCTGGCCCTCTCGGCCATGTCCTCAACGATTGGACTGGCTCAGGGACCGCCGAAAGCCGATCCGAAATCGGCTGAAGCGAAAAAGCCTGAGACAGAGCCAAAAAAGCCGTCCGAGACAGATTTAAAGAGGGAATACGACTTGGTTTATACCAAGGCCGGCACGACCGAATTAAAGCTTGATCTGGTTCGACCTGCGGGTGATGGAGAGCCTCTTGCAACCGTCATCGTGATTCATGGAGGAGGCTGGCAGGGTGGCAACAAGGAGTCGAATCGTCGATTTCTTGACATGCTTGCCCTGCGAGGTTTTGTGGCAGTTTCTCCACAATATCGGCTCGTTCCCAAAGCCACGTTCCCCGCTCAGGTACACGATGTAAAAGCCTCTGTGCGCTGGCTTAAGGCCAATGCTGCGAAGTATCGGATCGCGCCTGACCGGATCGGGGCCATGGGCTTTTCAGCCGGTGGCCATCTGGCTTTGATGCTGGGCGTGACCGACGGGAAGGACGGACTTGAAGGCGACCTTCCGCCGTTGGGTCAGAATTCGAAGATTCAGGCTGTCGTCAACTACTTTGGTCCGACGGACCTTGATGCAGACGATCTGCCCGCCGTTTCCAAGCCTCTGGTCGACGCCTTCTTGGGTGGCCCGGTCAAGGACAAGAAAAAAGAAGCCTCGCAAGCCTCTCCACTGGACCTGATCTCGGAAAACGATGCCGTTATCCTGACCTTTCAGGGCACGAAAGACCCTCTCGTTCCTCACACCCAGGCCACCAAACTGGCAGACGCCATGACTGCCAAAAATGTGCGAGGCCGAGTCTCACTTTATGTGGGCGATGGGCACGGTTGGGAAGGTATCGAAGCGACAATCATTGAGGCCGCCGATTTCCTTGAGCAAAACCTCTCGAAGAAGCAAGAAGGTGGACGAAGGCGTCGCAAGCCTTGAATCCAATTTTGAATGAATTACGTGTAAAGCTAGGGTGTAGTATGTTTCAAGTCGTACTACATCCTACTTTTGTAATTTCGTATAACTGGACAATCGATAACGCTTTTCGACAATTCCACTGACTTCTAATATGAAACCTCCGAGCAAAACAGGTTTCACATGTCATGCCTGACTCCAATAAAAAATTGTAAGTAATTGTCACTGTTTTCAGATTTTGATAGGGTATGATCGACATATAGAATTCTTAAAAAAACACGATTTACGCAAACATTAAGAATTGACATTTGAAAGAGGAGTCTTAGAATAGGCAATAGGTGTCTGGTAACGACAGATTCCAAATGGTATGTGAGATTGTCTCACATTCTCTTCCGGTGGGGCCTTTAATGGAGGAAGAGTTTCCATGACGCGACGTGCTCCGACGATCCCAGACTCAGAACTTGATGTCCTGAGTGTGCTCTGGGAACTAAAGACTGGTACTGTCCGCGAGATATTGGACACTTTGCATAAACGTGGTCGCGAATGGTCGTATGCGACCGTTGCGACCCTACTCGATCGGCTTGAACGTAAGCAATTCATATCGTCAAATCGAGATGAACTCGCGTATGTTTACAAGGCGTTGATACCTGCTGATGATGTTCGTCATCGTCGGTTGTCAAACATCTTGGAAAAGCTCTTTGATAACGACCCTTCCGCACTTGTCTTGCATGTGGTCAAAACATATCGCATGAAGCCAGAAGAAGTCGATAAGCTCAAAGACGCCCTGGAAAAGGGTGGCCGCAAGCGAACCCGTGCTGCCTCTACTGCGAAAGTCTGAGACTCGCTCGCAAGAAGCAAAGCACGATCATACATCTTTAAAATGCTTGCTTTCAAGCCTTTGTCTCTCGGCAAAGGCTTTTTTATTTCGGTTTCTCAGTCTCATGCGTATTTCCATTCGCCTCCAAATCTGGTAGTTATCTTATGGAACTTCCTTTAAAGAGAATGCATCTTGCGTTGGGGGCCATATGAGCGAAGCCGTCCTGACTAATGAACTGGTCAATCAAGCCCGTGAGGGTCTCAATCGTTTAACCCAGCAACTCAACACGGTTGTCGTGGGCAAGCCTGAGCCGATCCGAATGGCCCTGGTGGCTCTTTTATCAGAAGGGCACGTCCTGATCGAGGATGTCCCAGGGGTCGGCAAAACCCTGCTCGCCAAAGCCATTGCCATCTCCATCGACACCCCCTTCCGACGCATCCAGTTCACCCCCGACCTGCTCCCCTCAGACATTCTCGGCTCCAGTATCTATTCTTCAGCCACCAGCGAATTCCTGTTCAAACCCGGTCCGATTTTCTCAAACGTCATTCTTGCCGACGAAATCAACCGCACCACGCCCCGTACACAAAGTGCACTTCTCGAAGCCATGAGCGATGGTCAGGTCTCGATCGAAGGTACTACACACATACTCGCCAAACCATTTTTCGTGATGGCGACCCAGAATCCTTTCGAATTCGAAGGCACTTATATTCTGCCTGAAAGTCAGCTCGACCGGTTCATGCTACGTATCAAAATGGGCTATCCAGCCCGTAGCGAAGAACGCCGGATCCTGACCATGCACCGTACCGGCTCACCTGTCGAACTGCTCAGGCCAGTGGTTACGGCCGATGAGATTCTCGCCATGCAACAATTGGTCCGCCAAGTGCGTGTGGACGATTCCGTGGCTGACTATCTGCTGGAAATCGTTCGGGCCACACGAGAAAGCGATGATTTGCGAGTGGGCGTGAGCACCCGTGGAGCACTCACCCTTTACCGGGCTGCACAGGGACTGGCCTACATCTCAGGGCGAGATTTTGTCGTACCTGACGACATCAAATCGCTTGTCAGCCCGATCCTGGCCCACAGAATTGTTGGAAAATCGTTCTTGAATGCAGGCGAATTCGGGGCCGCTGAAGCGATTCTTCGAGACATTGTGGATCGCATCGAAGTTCCGGTCTGATCTCATCCGTCAGTGTGGTTTGACTAGAGACGAAAAAGCACGATTCTCAAGCAACCCGGTGGGCCAAAGATGGGCAATCAGAGAACATCATTCTGGCGACGATTATGGTTGAAAGCCGCTGACTGGCTGCTCCCAACCGAACGTCTTCGTTCTACCAAAGAAGGGCTCGGATACTGGGTGAGCTGGTTCGGCCTTGCCCTGATCGGCTGGTATCAACAGATCAACCTCATTCTGCTTGTATGTGGGATTGCCGCCGGCCCGCTCGTGACATCATTTTTCATGAGCACGGCCATGCTTCGTAAAGTCAAGCTCAAGCGTCGGTTACCGATTAACATCTTCGCTGGAGATCCGCTCCAGATTGATTACCTCCTCGACAATTCCGCCCGCTCTTCAGCAGTTCTGGCCCTAACCCTGCAAGACGAATGGGTCCCAACAGAACCCATCCCAAATGCAGTGAGCTTTAAGCCAAACGCATTTTTCTCAAGGGTGGCCGGAGGGACCAAAGAGCGTGCCCGGTGGTCGTTTCAAGCACCCGCCCGAGGCCGTTACAAAGCTCAATGCATGACCCTCCTGACCCGGTTCCCGTTCGGTCTGATGGAGCGTTCGAGCCTGATTTATGATGAAGAATCCATTGTCGTCTATCCACGGGTCGGCAGACTGACGCGCCGCTGGCAACTGGTGCATCGAGAATCAAGCCAGACCAGGCGGGGCCAGCGTCATGACAGATCCGCTCAACAACAGGAATATCACGGCCTTCGAGATTATCGCCCGGACGATAGCCCAAGGTGGATCCACTGGCGCACCAGCGCCCGGATCAACCAGTTGATGATCAAAGAGTTTGAACAGCAGAATGAGCAGGATCTTGCGATTTTGCTTGACCCCTGGCTGCCTCGTCACCATGCTTCTGACGAGATGCGGGCTTATGTAGAAAAAGCCATCGAATTTGTTGCAAGCCTGAGTGTCGATTTATGCCGTAATGCGCGTCGCCGTATTACGTTAGGCTGGACAGGAGCTTCACCGGACATGCGTCAGGGACAGGCTTCAGTCAGGTTGCTTCACGAGGTTCTTGAATCACTGGCCATGATGAAGCCCAATCACGAACTTTCGCTACACCAGCTTCTTGATATCATGCCGGCCGTGACCTTAAGGGAAGCGATTTTCGTCGTTGTCACCACGCGTCCCATGCAACTGGCTGAAGAAGCTGCAAAGTCGGAAAGGCTCAGAAATGCCACAGGCAGAGGGCTTTCGAACAGGCTCATCCTGCTGGATGTCTCACGTGGAGAACTGGACGGGCTGGTGGAATTCGACCAACGAAAGAGCTCACTTTCGGAACAGATCACACCTGATTCCCTAAAGTTACAGCAAGACTCTGAATCGCTTGAAACCGCGTCAGGAGCATCACGATGAATCCTGAAAGGAGAGTCAGGTCATGATCGGCATACGCTTCGAAAGGCTATTCAGGGCCAGTGTTTACCTGATGCTCGTCATGGCTTCCATCGCACTTTCGATTGATTCGTCGCGCGATAATCCGACTGCAATGGCCTACCCACTGGTCACTCTGATCCTCAGCATCTGGGCATTCCAGCAAGTCGATAGAGGCCGAATTTCAGGCCTTTCTCGCCGATTGGGCAGCACCCTTGCCTTGCTTTCGATCCCTCTGGTCTTCGCAGAAGTCCGAATCGGCTGGCGATATCTGGAGTCTGACCTACTCGTGCTTGCACTTGGTCACTGGCTGCTCTATCTGTCATGGATCAAAATCATGATGCCGAAAAGTGTTGAGGACGACTGGTTCCTCTTCCTCCTCGGGCTTGTGATTGTCCTGACCTCGGCCGTGATCAGCCAAAGCGATATCGTCGGCCAGTCCATCTTCCTCTGGGCGATTTCAAGCCTCGGAGCGCTCACCCTTTTCCATCTGGAACGCGAAGCCGCTCGGTCAAATCATCCTGAGTTGGGCGTGAATCTGCCTGCCTATGCACGGATTAAGACCGCTGATCAGCCATATCCAAAAATCTTCGACCGGCCATTTTTCATCTCAGGGATTCGGGTCATGGCCACCACTCTGGTCATGTCAGTTCTTGTTTTTCTGATCATGCCGCGTGGTGACAACATGCGGGCATCGCGGCGGCCTGGCAGCATTTCCAGACACTTGACCGGTTTTGATGAGGAAGTGAAACTGGGCCAGCTTGGTGAAATCCTCGAGAATAACTCGGTTGTTCTGACAATCGAATTTTATGACTCTGAGAACAATAAAATCATGCCGACAGGGGAAACCTATTGGCGTGGTGTCACCATGGGCCAATACGACAATGGTCAATGGAAGCGACAAAACACCGTTCAGGGCAATTTATCACCACGCCCTGACTTGAAAAACACGATTCGCCAGAAGGTGCGTCAGGAACCGACCGACAGTACCGTCGTTTTTGGCTTGAGACCGGTCATCAAGGCCGAATCGCTGATGCGTCAGCGTTGGGGAATCCAGTTCAACAGTACAGACGGAAGTATGTACCGGCGATCATTTGCAAACACTTATGAATATCAGATTTACTCCGCAAAAGACTCCACCGCTCCACAGCCTGGAGAGACTCCACTGACAGATTCGCAGCGAGAGCTACTGACCTCATTGCCTTCGAATCTCAAATCAGAATTGGCGGCCCTGACGGCTCCCATTCTTAGCCAGGTTTCGAAGACCGATACAGAAGCTCAGGCACGTGCTTTGGAAGCCCACTTTTTTGATCCAAGTCTTTATGCCTACACGCTGGAACAAACCCGAATCGATTCGGAGATCGACCCGGTTCTTGATTTTCTCAAGAACCGCAAGGAAGGTCACTGCGAATACTTCGCCTCAGCCCTGGCCTTGATGCTTCGTTCCGCAAGCATCCCGTGCAGGCTTGTGAATGGGTTTAAAGGCGGCGACTGGAACTCTCTCGGACAGGTCATGTATGTTCGCGAAAAGTATGCGCATGCCTGGGTCGAAGCATTTGTCAGCCCCGGGCCTGATCAGCCTCCACGATGGATCACGCTTGATCCCACACCCGCCAACGAACGAGCTGAAAGTGTGGCTCAAGTCGGGTCATTTCAGACCCTCCGACAGGCAACTGACTTTGTGCGGTATGTCTGGGTCTTTTACATCATCGGATTCGACTCTGAACGACAATACAGGCTGATTTACGAACCAATCATCGCACTGATCCGAGAGGCCAGGGCCGGTTTCTTTATCATCATTGAAGCCGTGAAAGACTTGCTGAATGGCACCCGTCGAATTTCGGATCTCGTTCGTTTCTTCAGCGCCAAAGGCTTCGCTGGTGGACTCATACTGGCTGCCACGGCCATTGTTCTATTGCAATTGGCACGCGGAACAATGCGTCGCCTGCTTCGCAGATGGCTTGGAAACCGTCGATCTCAAACGCTTGTTACGCCAGGCATTGCGATCTATCAGCGTCTTGAATCACTTCTGGGCGAGCTTGATCTCAAGCGTTCGAAGACTGAAACGCCTCGCGAATTTGCCGATCGGGTTGGCAGGATACTTTATGACAGATTTCTGGAAACTGGCATGGAGGGGATCCCCGACCTGGTTGTCGACGCCTTCTACCAGATCCGGTTCGGGGGAATCACGATCGACCCACAACGACTCGCCATCATGGACGATCAGTTGACCGCCCTTGAGCAGCAGATCCGCAAGCGATCCGATTCTTGAAGTTCAAAAAAAGTGCCCCAACTCTCCTCAAAAAAGTCTGAAATCGTGATTCGCGAGTTGAAGGACGGCGAAGAATGCATCCTTTGGGATGTCTTCTATTCCGCTGTCCACGATGTAGCCTCTCGACACTATTCCCAGGCTCAGATCGATGCCTGGGCCCCTGAAAATCTCGATAAAACCTATTGGGTTGAACGGATACGCAAGCTGCAGCCGTTTGTTGCGCAAGCGGGTGACATGATCGTTGGCTACACAGACCTTCAGCCGTCAGGCTTTATCGACCACTTCTTCGTGACTGGAAATTGGGGCCGACGTGGAGTGGGGACAGCTTTGATGACCCATCTCATAAATACGGCTGAGAACCAAAAGATTCCTCTGCTGAGCGCATTCGTCAGCCTGGCCGCCCAGTCATTCTTTCAAAAGTTTGGATTTGAGATCATTAAGCACCAAACCCTGCTTGTCAGGGGAGTTGAGATCGAAAACGCGCTGATGGCCAAGAACTTGTAAGTTGATGGAGATCTTATCAATCCGTAACTTTCCACAACTGTCTTTTTAATTCGATTTGATCGCGACTTCCGACGCCGGTGTATTGATCCCATTCTCTGACTTCACCCTGGGAACTCGAATCAGCCTGCCTACAAGTGGCTTGGTTTCAAATTGGCCATGGTGCAGGTCGCGATTCTCTTTCCAAAGCAGATCAGCCCACCGATCGTCACCAATCACTCTGCGCGACACATCCTGCCAGGTTTCACCCTCATTTGCCAGCGCAAATCCAGCAGGCATCACGATATCGGCCACTCCAGCTGAAGGGCTGTCAGCCGGTGCCGCGTTGGTTTCCGACGATTGAGTCGATGTTGCCTGCACATCCTTGAGATCCGCCTTGGGGGGTTCGCTTGCCGGTGGTGCAGACGCCTCAGGACTGGTTGCATGAGCCGGATTTGTTTCAGGAATCGGCGAAGCCTTTTCCACCACACTCGTTGTTAACCCTGATAGACTCTCCACTTTCGTTTCGCTTGACGAGTTCACCATGGGGGGGGATTCCATCGGTGTCTGAATCTGAGCGGATTCATAACCCACCGGCAATGCAGAATGATCAGGCTTGCCAGGAACCGCCTCAGCCGAGACTGCAAGTGCCGATACGCTGGCCACTTCCTCAGAAGATTTCGCTGCGTTTTCTTCAACATTAACTATTTCAGCCACAGAAGTTGGCTGACTTACAGATGTGGGAACGGTGGATGATGTGGGCGTTGAAGAAGTGGCCTCTGAACTGGCTTGGCTCTCGGGCTTGGGTTCAGCCTTGGGGACTTGAGAATCCACTGGGGCATCAGAGCCGATTCCAGTTGCGATTGGATTCTCCGGAAGTGCTTGATTAGAAATGACTTCAGGAGGTTTTGAACTCTCCTCGGAATGGGCCACTTTCGCAGTCGATTCAGAGGAAGCAGACGGTTCTGAAGAGGATGTCATCGGTGCCAGATCAGTTGTGGTCGGGCTAGCAGAAGTTGTTTGATCTGTGAGAGTTGTGGAGACTGCTGCGGCACCGGCTTCTGGCAATATGCTATCGGATGGATTCTGCGATGGTGGATCTATTGATTCCACAGGATTTTCAGCCGTGGGGCTCGAACTCGAACTGGTTTGATCAGCAGGAGTTTCGGCAATCTTTGGAGGCTCTGTTACGGAACTTGAAGTGGATTCCGATTTAGATTCTGAAGGCAAGGCTGAACTGGAGACAGTGGAAGAATTGGCGTCGATAGAAGGGATTTCTGCGGAATTCCCGGCGGATTCCGGTTTAATCGGATCTGTCGAATCGCTGGAAATTGGCGATACATCAGCAGGTTTTGCCTGACTGGTTACGTTCTGTCGATCGGCAGTGCTCCGAAAATCAGCCTGAGAAAGCAGGCCAAGCGTGATCGGCATGCTGTAATGCACGAAAAATTTCAGGGAGTATGAAGCGATTCTCATAGGTGTGCGACTCGTTCACTGAGTTGCCAGTCAATGTAGTATTTTAAACATCGGCAATCCGTTGGGGAGAACTTTGAACTTTATCTAATTTTTGTGAAATATTGTATCGACCTTGATGGAAGTAGCGAGGTCGTATAGGATAGAGGTAGTAAATGATGAGGGAATGTCAATAGCCTGGGAATACGCGATGATTCAAGCGATGATCCGGCGTTTTCGTGTTTCGCTGTGTTTGGCCGGACTGGCCTCAACCACAGCGGTTTTTCTAGGGGCGCAGGCTCCAAACCTGAACTCCACGCAGGTGGATCAGGTAACGGCCCGACTGGTTTCTCTGATCGTAGAGAATAGCCACATATCTAAGCCCAAGATCGATGACGAAATTTCCAAACGCTGGGTTCGCAACTTCGTAAAGTCGTTGGATCCTCAGAAACTATACTTTCTGAAATCCGAAGTCGACGGTTTCATGAAGCAGGAAACTGCTCTCGACGATCAGATCAAGGACGGCAAAATCGACTTCGCCAAAGAAGTCTTTGATAAATTTCTGGCCAAAGCTGACCAGACCCAATCCTGGATCACAGACTTCCTAAAGCAGGATATGGATTTCACGGTCGATGAATCGATCCCTGAAAATCCTGACAAAATCGAATATCCAGTCAGTGATGACGAGCGTAAGGATCGTTGGAGGAAGCGGATCAAGCTCGACCTGCTCCAATACAAGATCGACGATACGCCGATCGCAGAATCCCGTCAAAAGCTGACAGTGCGTTACAAGGACAGGCTCCGGGCCTTCAAGCAGGTCACGACCAACGACCTTCTTGAAATCTATTTGACATCTTTGCTGACCTCAATTGATCCTCACAGCAGCTATATGTCTCCGAGAACCTGGGAAGACATGCTCCAGAGCCTTCGTCTGGAACTTGAAGGAATCGGCGCATCACTATCAAGCGAAGATGGTTATGCCACAATCAAGGAAATCGTCCCTGGTGGAGCCGCCGACAAAGATGGACGCCTCCAGGTCGAAGATAAAATTGTGGGTGTCACCAAAGAGGACGGCACCGAAGAAGACCTCATTGAGAAGAAGCTCAGCGATGTCGTCCGCAAAATTCGTGGCCCAGCTGGTACCAAAGTCAGTCTGATCGTGATGCCAAACGGCACTCGTGAACGCAAGATTTATGAGTTGACCCGTCAGAAGATCGAGCTTAAAGAACAGCACGCTAAGGGCAAACTGATAGAAACCAAGGGTACAGACGGCAAGCCCATCAAAGTGGGTGTGATCAGCCTGCCGGCTTTTTACGGCGATACGCAAGCCGTTTTCCAGGGCGACCCGAACGCAGTGAGTGCCACACTCGATTGCAAGAAGCTGATCAACGAGTTTAAGCAGCAGAAAGCCGACTGTATCGTGATCGACCTCCGCACCAATGGTGGAGGATTGCTTCAGGAAGCCATCACCCTGTCTGGACTCTTTATCGACAAGGGACCTGTGGTGCAGGTGCGTCAGGCTTCTGGCGTGCGTCACCTTGACGACGAAGTGGCTGGAGCAGAATGGACCGGCCCAATGGCCGTCATCATAGACCGGACCAGCGCCAGTGCATCAGAAATTTTTGCAGGTGTGATTCGCGACTACAATCGTGGGTTGATCATCGGCGATTCCAGCACTTTCGGTAAAGGCACTGTTCAGAGTATCGTTCCTTTGAACGAACAGGTTCGCATCAAACAGCCTGACCTTGGGGCCCTGAAACTGACGATCCAGCAGTTCTATCGCGCCAATGGCGAGAGCACTCAAATTGAAGGCGTAAAGCCCCACATCCACATTCCTTCGGTTCGCGATCAAGCGGACTTTGGCGAAGGCAAGATGGATTTCGCGCTCAAGTTCGACAAGGTTCCATCCCTCGAACGCGAAGATTTCAACATGGTTCCTCCGGAGCTTGTAAGCAAGATCACTCAGGCTTCTGCTGATCGCCGTGCGAAAGACGAAAAATTCCAGAAGCAGGCAGAGACAATTCGTAAGTCGATTGATCGCAAGAAGCGTGAAATCATTCCACTGAATGAATCCAAGTTCCGTGCCGACTTCATTCCTGAAGATGACCACGACGAAAACGATCCGGACAAGCCGAAGTCAAAGGATAAAGACAAGCCGAAGAAGCGTTTTGTGGAACGCAATATTTGGGAAAGCGAATTCTATAACAACGAAGTCATGAGAATCGTTGCTGATTATGTCGAGTCCATCAAGGCTCAGCCCAAGCAAATCAAGGCTGTGATTCGATAATCACCAAGAGATCTTGAAATTCCCAAGCATCCAGCATCTACTGCTGGATGCTTTTATTTTGACTTATCTCCATAAAATGGGCCCTTCAGAGCAGTCATGACCTTGTTTTGACGCTAGGTTTTCGGGTACTTTATTGCTATCAGAATCCACGATGAATCACCTCTTCCATCACGGCTTGCCACATCATGCTTGGCCCGATATTTAACCGCGAAGTCCTGATTATCCCCAGATCCCAGCGTTTCTTCCTGACCCGAGCAGGATATGGAGCCATTTTGCTGGTCTTGATCTGGACTGGCTGGCAAATCATGATCGGTTGGCGAACCGTATACGAGGTCGGAATCCTGGCCCGATTTGAACAGATTCTGTTCCGTGCGTTGGTCTTGACCCAACTCCTGATGATGCTCTTTTTTGCTCCGATCGCAGCGGCCACCTCCGTAGCTCACGAAAAGGATCGCCGAACATTCATCCTGATGCTGATGACCGACATGGCGGACTGGGAAATCATTCTCGGCAAGCTCGGCTCAAGCCTCCTTCTGATCACCGTTCTGCTCGCTGCCGGATTGCCCGTTTTGGCAATCAGCCTGTTATTAGGCGGAATATCGCCAAGCCAACTGCTCCAGATCGAGCTGGTCACACTGGCCACTGGGATTGTTGGTGGCTCCGTCGGTCTGATTGTCGCAAACTGGCGTGACCGGACGTTCCAATCACTTGCTCTGACTGTACTTGCCGTGGTCCTTGGCCTGGCAGCCATCGAAGTGGTCGGCCTGATTGTACCGTTCCAGATTAACAATCAGCCCGTTTCCGCATACCTTGACCCGTTCCGTGTGACTTCCATGATCATGGAGTCGACCAGCTCTGCCCTGCTCTTGCCGGTCACAATCAGCTTCATAATTTTCGCTCTGGCGCTGGCCCTGATTCTGAATGTGAGCTCCATTTTCATGCTCCGTCGCTGGAATCCTGGCCGAAATGAACCTCGCGAACAGAGGGAAGCTCCGAAGGCTGAAGAGTTGATCGAAGTCGACGAAACCGTCATGGATGCTGCGGAATACAACTCGCGGCTGAGCGACAAATTGGCTGAAGGTTTTGCCACCTCGACGCAAGCCGACGATTCCACCGGTCTGGCCGTTCCTCGCAGGACTCACAGGCGGGTCACAGGAAGCCAGCGGGAATATCGCCATGCCTGGAACAACCCGATCCTCTGGCGCGAGTTCGCTACAAGGGCTTATGGCAACAAGCCTCTAATGATCAAAGCAGCTTATGTTGTTGCTGTTGCAATGTTTGCGTCCTACATCTTCACTGGCGCAAATGCTCAGGGTGATGCGTGGAGAGTGACCAGGGCCATGGTCCCATTGGGGATTCTCAGCCTCTTGCTGATCAATGCCCAAGGCGTGACTTCGTTGACCAGCGAGCGTGATATCGGTGCCCTTGACCTTCTATTGGTTACAGAACTGACTCCAAAACAGTTCATCTACGGGAAGCTCTATGGAGTGCTTTACAACACCAAGGAAATGATCCTTGCTCCGATCATTTTGACTTGGATCATGGTCGCGATTGGCAGGATTGGCTCGGAGTCGGCGGTTTTCGTGACCGTTGACTACCTCCTGTTCGTCCACTTCGCCGCCATGCTTGGGATCCACGCAGCCGTGACTTACACGAATAGCCGGACAGCCGTTGCCAATAGTCTCGGCACCATGTTCTTTCTGATGATCGGGATCCTTTTCTGCGCCTATCTGATCATCCTTTCAAACCGCGAATTTGGTCGCCAGTTGCTGAGCTTCCTGATCTTCCTCGGAGCCGGCAGCGTAGCCCTTTTCGGCTCGCTTGGTTCACGGAACCCCTCAAGAGCATTGGCTATTGTGTCGATTCTTACCCCTTTCTGGACATTCTATTGCATCATCAGCCTGATCAATGGAGATGCGGCAGCCGCATTTATTGTCTCGATCGGAATCTATGGATTCGCCCTTCTGGCCATGCTCGTACCAGCAGTCAGCGATTTCGATATCGCCCTCGGCCGCACCAGCGCCATCCAAGGTTGATGGGCAAAACATCAGATTAGCCAAGGAATGACGCAGAATTCCACGGAAATTAAACCCTAAACCCCAATCACGGTCAGAAGTGGATTTCTGTAGGCACGGTCCCCTGACCGGGCGGGCTTTTGCCATTTCAGTCAATAGTTATGTGACATGCCACATAACGACAGTTTGCATCGTTCTAAAAATTAAAGCCAAAGCCCGCCATATCAGGGGACATGGCCTACATAACACCTTGTTCATTCAAGGATTATGAATCGCCATTGGGCTTCGCCCCAAATCTTAGACTCAAACTCCAGATTTCAGATTGAGAAGGGGATAAAAGAAGACTTCCAATTGGTCGAAGGAATCCTCCTGAAGCCTATGAAATCTATACCCGTGTAAATCTGCGTTTGTCCGCGTCTATCATTTCCATTCAAAAAAAAAGTCCGCCTCAGTGGATCTGTGGCGGATGCTTTTGTTTTTCCAAAGCCTGTCGAGTTCAATTACTTCGAGCCAAGCTGACGAATGTAAGCAATCAGGTCGGCGAAGTCCTGTGGGTTCAGGCCTTGCTCAAGCCCTTCAGGCATCAGCGATTGGCCTGTTGAACGCACCTCTTCCACCTGACTCTTGGAAACAGTTTCCATCACGCCCTCAGCACGCTTCAGCACAAGGCTATTGGTCGATTCCGATGCGATAAGGCCGGTGAGAATTCTACCGTCCTTCATGGCCACGCTGTAATTCACATATTGCGGTGCGATCTCGCGATTAGGTTCCAGAATGTGGCCTAAAAGATCGGCTGGACTTCGTGAAACGACGGTGATCAAATTCGGGCCAACTTCAGCACCCACGGTTGAAGTACCTGCTTTGTGGCAGGTGGCACATGCTTTTTTGAAGACATTTTCACCAGACTGAATTTTGCCAGCAAGAGTTATGGCAGGAGCAAAGTTTTTCAGAACCTGATCCCTTGAAACACTTGGCAGTGAACCAAAAACAGCCTTGGCTCGTTCGGCAATTCGAGTGTCTTTTGATTCCAGCAACTGCTTGCGACGAGCGATATCCAATTCTGTGGGCGCAATGGTGCCAGCCTCCATGGCATCCATCAGGCTCGTCAATCTGTCCAATCTGGTGACTAAGGCTTCGACCACTTCGCGACGCTGAGTCGGGCCGAGGTCAGACCAATGTGAGATCAGACGGCTCGAAACCTTTGAAGTGTTTGAACTGGAAAGAGCCTGAATGGCTGCCATTTGGATGGCAAACGGATTCTTGTTCGAAAGCATGGAATCGCAAGCGTCAGAAAAGGCTTCAGCCGATCCAAGTCGGGCCAGTCGCAGTGCACTCATTCGGGCTGACGGTGCGGCCGAAGTGTTTTTCATCGTGGAAATTGCAGTTTCGATCCGTTTCTGAAGGACCGGCTTTAGCTCGGCTGGCATGATGGCATCGAGATTCTTGCCAGTGCGTTCTGCGCCTACGGAAAGCCCATTCAGAACAGAGTTTGCGATGGATGACTCATATTCTGGCGAGAACGCCAATCTTAAAATCCCAGCCAGACCGGACTGTTCCCCGCGTGCTGCGATCAGAGATGCTAACTGCTCAGCCCAACTCGACTTATTCGTATCCGTTGAATCACTCTTGAGAACGGCCTCAAGAAACTTCAGTTCCCGGCCATTCAGGGAGGTCAAAATTGCGGCCTTGGTCCAGGTGTCGTCGTTTGACAGTTTGGAAAGAGTATTCACAGCAGGATCACCCGGCAGTTCGCCAAGCGAGAAAGCGACTTGTAGTTTCACAAATCCGTCTTTATCATCAGCCAGCTTCAGAAGTGCTTGTGCCACAACCGGATGGGACTTCAGGAACGGCTCGCTCAACCTGGCAGCCTGTTCGCGAATCCCGGCGTTCTCATGTGTAAAGCCGGGCAAAAGTGTAGCTGGCTTGAGTTGACCAAGGGCCGCCAATGTCCACAAAGCATGAACCCGGCCGAGGTCAGATTTGGAATTTGTGGCCATATTCTCCAACGCCGGAGTGACCGAAATATCAGCCCTTTCGAGAATGAGCCGCTGGGCTGTTTCACGCCACCATGCATCGGGATCAGCCAGAACTGGTACCAGTTCGGCGGAATCAGCGTTTTCCAAAGAAGGCTTTGAACGTGGGCTAAATCCTTCATGAACAAGGTGATAAAGCCGTCCGCGATTTTTCCCGCTGGTCAGGTCGAGGTGCTTTTTGATCGGTTCAGGAATGGAGAACGGATGCTCAATTGTCTCGCGATACATGTCCAGAACCATCAAGGTTCCGTGTGGTGTGTTCGCAAAATTCACAGGCCGAAACCAGTTGTCGGTTGAGGTGATAAACTCCACACCGGTATCTGCTCGGGTCGCTTCATAGTGACTGCCCGATTTTGCTAACGTCTTTCTGTGGATTAGATTACCGCCGACATCGCCGATAAAGACATTGTTGCGATATGGTTCTGGATAGGATGTTCCACGATAGACTGTGACACCGGTTGCGGACGTAAAAAATCCGGTTGCCACTAGTTCAGTAGCAGGTGCGCGTTTGCGGAAATCAGGGTCTGAGGCTCTTTGACGGGTACGAACAATTCTCCAAGGCTCAGCCTGACTTGTCCGATAAACCGGGCCAGCGGCCCCTTCTTTGGGAATGTCGAGTAAAACAGAATTTTGGATGAGGAACGGATTCCGCTCCAGGTAGTGCGAAGGGATCATGATCTGGCGGATATGATTGGAATTGTTGCACACAAAGCGGTGCCCCCAGTCGTCCAGCGAATGGCCGAATTGGCCGCCCCCGGAGATCGCTTCAAAAGCGGATCCATCAGGCTTGAATCGGAAGTCGCGGCCCCTGACGGACACCGTTTTCCCGGTCGTATGGTTCTTGATGTCGCCGCCATTACCTCCGGCAGAGCCATAAATCCAGCCATCCGTGCCCCAGAGCAGGCCGTTGAGAAGTGCCTGTACATTCTGGGTGCCGAAGCCGCTGAAGACGACTTTTCTGGTATCAGCCACTCCATCTCGGTTGTCGTCGCGAGCGTAGATAATCTCGGGCGGGGCGGCGACAAAAACGCCATTTTTGTAGGGGACTACGCCCGTGGGCCAATCCAGGCCTGTGAGAAAATCGCTGCCTTTGTCGAAAATTCCATCGCTATTGGTATCTTCAATCAGGCGAACTTTTCCAGTCGGCTTCTCTTCCGGGAACGGATAGCCCCGCATTTCGACCACATAAGCACGGCCAAGACCGTCATAAACCATGCTGACAGGGTCAGCGACTAGCGGTTCTGTGGCGGATGGAATAAGTTGAAAACCTGGCCTGATGGCGAAGGTGGAGAGAGCTTTGTCAGGCTCTACAGCAGGTATGCGGGGCAGTTCGCTCGAGAGGTCGTCTTGTGCCGGAGCCTGCTGAATCGTGAGGAGGGCAATGGACGCGATGGCAACTGATAGTAGACGTAAGCCGTTACGGAATCGCGATGGATTGATCATTGTGAACCTCAGGATGAGACAGGAAAGCGGCAATCAAAGATTGGAGGGGGAATTCACGAAGTGGATTTTGCGATCGTTCGCCAGAGCCACAAGCATCTTGCTTAGAGCAATCGCCAGACCGTTTATAACAAATCAGCCAATGAAGAAGAAACATAAAAGGCGGGTTGAGCCGCCTTTTATGTCAGATTTAAGTCCACGAGGATGGAAAAGGCCTGTAAATCTGGATCAGTGAGCGTGGCCGTGACCATCATCCACAGGAGCGGCTTTGATTTTTGCAGTACCGCGTTTGTAAGGGTACTGGATTTGTGAGACATACCAGCTAAATTTGCCAGCCGCTTTTTCGCCCTTGATTTCCACCATGAGATAGTTAGGCTCGTTGCTCGACTCTTCATGATGGTCGTGAACATCGCCCTCTTTGTGGACGTGTGGCGCAGCAGGTGCAGTCACAGAGTACAATGCAAATGCGTAAGGCGTGAGCAGGTCATAACCTGCAGCTTCGACATCGATGAATTCCAGTTTAGCACCTGGTTTAGAGCGGGCTGCAACGATATCGTTGAGCGGCTTCATCTCGTTTTCGTGCTGAACTTTGGATTCAGGAGCCGTGGTGATTCGTTCCGCAGCGGCTTTGTCAGGAGTCAGATCGCCACGTTGGCTAATCGGAATTTTGAGGAAGAGCATTTCATTGGCACTGCCAGCTTGAAGCACTTGCTCGAGATTCCTGGAATAAGCAGTCACCTCGTTATTTAACTTGATCTTATATGCATAGCCGGTGGTCACCGAAACCAGAGTAAAAATCACGGCGAGACCAATACCAGCCTGAGCAATTTTCTGGCCAGTGTAGATATCTGCATACCGATTGATTCTTCGAAGCGAGGTAGCTCCAAAAAAGATCGCTAAAACTGGAAAAAACAGGAATTTCCAGTCCACAAACATGAGGGCCGAGAGGCCGCCCATGATGGCGCTGAAGATGGCAGAGCCACTGATGGATTTATAGCCTGAGAGTTCGTTTTCGAGACCACTTGTCGTAAATGAACTGTCAGCGGTGGAGTTGGCCATAGGTCGCCTCAACCCAAATTGGAGTAGATCATGGAAGTTAGAGATAGAAGACAGAGGCAAACGGTTGATCCGGAAACGAATCAGGCCGATCAGTTCTCGAATCATTCAGCGGAGGAGGTGGGATTCGAACCCACGGACGAGTTACCCCGTCGCCGGTTTTCAAAACCGGTCCTTTCGTCCACTCAGGCACCCCTCCGGACGAGTCGCGACCCATTGACTGGGATCGCTTCACTAACACTATACCATCAAAATCTCAATCCACCAACTCTTCCAGAACATCTTCGACCACATAAATTGGAGCGTTCACCGTCACAGCTAACGCAATCGCGTCGCTGGGGCGGCTGTCCACTTCAAGGGTCTCGCCGTTATGGATGATCTTTAGTTTCGCAAAATACGTCGCGTCTTTCAACTCCGTTATGTGGACTTCTGCAATTTCGCCACCCATTTGATCGACAATATTCGCGATCAGGTCGTGCGTCAGTGGCCTTGGGCCACGATTGCCTTTGACCCTGCGATCAATGCTCGTCGCTTCAAACAGGCCAATCACGATGGCAAACGATCGCTCGCCATCCACTTCCCGTAAGAAGATATACTGTTGGTCGGCATTCTCGTTGATGATGATGCGCGACAACTGCATTCGAACAGCCACTTTGACCGCCCCTTCGACTTAGACTTGACTTCGTACCTCAAGAATAGAGCACAGGCTACCTCAACGTCAACCTGAAAGCCGTATTTCTCAGGCTTTTTCAAGGTTCGACAAGAGTTCCTGCACCGATGCCCGGCGCGAGGCCAGCTCATCACGCTTCTGCCTCTGCTGTGCCACAAGTTCCGCAGGAGCACGCTCTATGAACGAGGCATTGCCCAGCTTTCCGTCAATACCGGCGATCTGTTTATCCAGATCCTGCAACGACTTCTGATGCTTGATCCGCTCCGCATCTTTGTCGATAAAGCTGCCCAGAGGAACCAGAATTTCCATCTTTTCGAGAACCTTGGCCGCCAGTTCACCACGTTCGCGAGAGGCTTCCACCTCCGCTGGCAAACCCGCAGATTGGTCAAATAACTGCCAACCACCAATTCCCGCCAGTGTCTGGAACATGGTCAGGCCGGCTGTCATCGCGGCCAGATCTGCGCCTGCCACACGAATCACTGGCTCTGGCCTGGCGTCACGCGGCAAGTTTCGTTCAGCCCTAATGTTACGAAGGGCCGAGATCCCTTCCTTCCACATGTCCACCTGCGATTGTGCGGCTGTATCGAGCAAGAAATCCTCTGGCTTGGGCCATGCGGCGACACAAATGCTTTCCGCAGCAGGACGAGTCGCAAAAAGACCCCGTTTCGGAGCCACAATCGCCAGTGATTGCCAGATCTGCTCTGTGACAAACGGTACGATCGGGTGCAGAAGCCTGACCAAAGTGTCCAGCACCTCCACAAGAACGGCCTGTGCCACAGGACGGGCATCCGGATTTTTCAGTCGAGGTTTGGCGAATTCAATCGCCCAGTCGCAGAAGTCGTTCCAGGTGAAGTCTCGCAAAGTTTTTGAGAGCTCAGCAAACTGGAACTTCTCAAGGCTCGAATCCGCTGCAGCCACGGTGGTTCTCAGAGTCGACAAAATCCAGCGGTCTTCAATCGAGAGTTGGTCTGGGCTGATCGGCTCGCCGGTGTAGTCGTCGAGGTTCGACATCACGAATCGTGATGCGTTCCACAACTTATTGGCGAAAGGCTTGGCCTGCTCGAATCGGTCCGAGGTGTTCACCTCACGGCCATCCTCCAGCTTGATCTTTTCGATCGGTAGACGTAAGTCCTGTGTCTCAGTGGCGGCAGAGGCAAGACCGAAGCGGAGGGTGTCGGCTCCATACATGTCGATAATGTCGACTGGATCGATCCCGTTGCCAAGGCTCTTGGACATTCTCTGGCCTTTTCCATCCTGAATCACAGGATGGATAAACACATCCCTGAACGGGACTTCGCCACAGTTGTACTGACCAAGAATGACCATCCGAGCCACCCACAAGGTGATGATGTCGCGGGCCGTCGAGAGAACGGCTGTCGGATAATATTTCGCCAGTTCCGGAGTTTTTTCCGGCCAGCCAAGTGTCGAATGCGGCCAAAGTGCAGAGCTGAACCAAGTGTCCAAAACATCCGCATCCTGCTCGAGCTGATGATTTGGGCCGAGTTCATCACCGTTCAGATCTTCGAGAGCCGAGAGCAGCCATCCGGCACGGTCAGAGCCAGCTTCGGTCTTTCTCCAGGTCACGTCTGATCGACCTGCAAATGCTTCCTGAAGCTCGGTTTCCGTCACGCTGGAACAATACCAGATCGGGATCCGGTGGCCCCACCAAAGCTGGCGGCTCACGCACCAGTCGCGTTTCTCGCTGAGCCAGTCGATGTAGGTCTTGGCGTAACGATCCGGGTGGAACGTAACTTTCCCGGAGGTAACAGCTTCAATTGCCTGATCGGCGAATTCATCCATCCGCACAAACCACTGGTCAGAAAGGTATGGCTCAATCGCCGTATTGCTTCTGTGCGAAAGGTTTAATCGAAGGGCATGGGGCTGGGTGTCGGCCAAAAGGCCAGCGGAATCAAGATCTGCCAGAACCCGCTTGCGAACGTCTTTGATCAAGCGCCCACGATAGGCCTCCGGTGCATTCTCGTTGTAGGTTCCATCCGGGTTCAAAAGGTTGATCATGGGCAATTTGTGCCGCATGCCCGTTTGGTAGTCGTTCGGGTCGTGAGCAGGCGTGACCTTGACGCAGCCGGTGCCAAAGGTGGGATCGACAAGCAACCCATCGGCGATGATCGGAATCCGCCGGCCGGTCAACGGAAGTGCGATCTCTTTACCAATCAAGTGCTTATAGCGGATATCGTCGGGATGCACGGCCACAGCCGTATCGCCCAGCATGGTTTCAGGACGAGTCGTGGCCACCACCAGAAACTGGCCTGGCATATCGGCGACTGGGTAGCGGATGGACCAAAGGCTGCCCTGAACATCTTCGTAATAAATTTCGTCGTCGGCCACTGCGGTGCGCAGATGGGTGTCCCAGTTGACAAGCCGCTTGCCGCGATAAATTTTGTCGTCTTTGAAGAGCTTAAAGAATGTGTGTCGAACGGCTTTGGCGCAGACAGGGTCGAGCGTGAAGCGGGTGCGAGCCCAGTCGCACGATGTTCCCATCGCTTGTAACTGGCTGAGGATGCGCGTTTCGTATTCGTCTTTCCAGGCCCAGATTCGCTTGACGAGTTCCGGCCGTCCGAGATCGTGACGCGTTTTTTTCTCGTCCTGGAGCAGTCTTCGTTCCACCACGGCCTGGGTGGCGATACCGGCGTGATCTGTGCCGGGCATCCAAAGCACGGAGTCGCCCTTCATGCGTCTCCATCGGCAAAGAATATCCTGAAGCGTATTGTTCAGAGCATGTCCCAGGTGTAGTGCGCCAGTGACGTTAGGCGGAGGAATGACCACGCAGTATGGGGCGCCTGTGGAGGCTGGATCGGCATGAAAATAGCCTTTCTCAAGCCAGAACGGATACCACTTTTCCTGTGCGGATTTCGGGTCGTAAAGTTTCGGCAGTTCTTGTTCAGGAGCAGTCATTTGGGATCTTCAGAATGAGAGGTCACTTGCGGAAAAAAGCCAGAACGGGGTGAACCCCATCCTGACTTCCCAACATGATACTTGACGGATGGCCAAAAGCTCTTCAGTGGAGCAATCAGACTGAGGCAGCCAGAGTGGCAGCACGTTTTGAGTCTTTCAAAAGCTTGTATTCGATGGCCTCAAAGAGGGCGATCCGGCTGGCTTCGATGACGTTTTCAGAGACGCCTACGGTGCCCCAGACTTTGCCCCCGTCCTGGCTTTCAATGAACACTCGAACACGGGCCGCTGTGCCTGCCCGCCCGTTGATCACGCGCACCTTATAGTCTACAAGAGACATTTCGGCAAGTGATGGGAAGTGTGGCAGCAAGGCTTTACGAAGAGCATTGTCAAGCGCATTGACAGGGCCATCGCCTTCGCCGACTGTGTGTTCCGTAGCATCGCCGACGCGCACCTTGACGGTGGCTTCCGTCAATGGGTATTCGATCGAACTATCGCCCTGAACACTTACGTGGAAACGTGATACGATGAATCCAGGCTTGTATCGACCGGCCATTTTCTCGACCAATAGCAAGAAAGAAGCATCGGCCGCTTCGAACTGGTAGCCTTGATTTTCGAGATCCTGGATCCGTTCAAGAATGGCTGTGACCAGTTTTTGGTCGTGCTGAATGCCATACTCTTCGAGCTTTTCGCTCAGATTCGACCGGCCTGAAAGTTCGCTGACAAGAACCCTTCTCTCGTTGCCCACCAGAGATGGATCAATGTGCTCATAACTTGCAGCGGTTTTACGAATCCCATGCACGTGCATTCCGCCCTTGTGAGCGAACGCGCTTTGGCCGACAAACGGCTGGCCGTTGCGGAAGTTCAGGTTGGCCGTTTCATAGACAAACCGTGAAAGTTCTGAAAGTCGGGCCATAGAGCCAGGCTTGAGGACATCAAAACCTTTGTACTTGAACGAAAGGTTGGCCAACACGCTCAGCAAGTCGACATTGCCACACCGTTCGCCGATACCGTTAATCGTTCCTTGCACCTGGGTTGCGCCGGCATGAATAGCGGCCAGGGCGTTGGCCACGGCCAATTCGCAGTCATTGTGGGGGTGGATACCGATTGAGCACGAAACGGCTTTACGAGCGGCTTCAACGGCTTGCGAAACCTCTTCAGGCAGTGTTCCACCGTTGGTGTCGCAGAGGGCGATCCAGCGGGCTCCGGATTCGGCAGCAGCGGCGATGGTCTGCAAAGCGTAGTCGGGGTTGGCTTTCCAACCATCGAAGTAGTGTTCGGCGTCGTATACGACTTCGCCAACTTCTGATGCCAGATAGGCCACTGAATCGCGGATCATCTGAATATTTTCAGCCAGATCGACGCCGAGAACTTCGGTCGCCTGCATATCCCAGCTCTTGCCCACCACAGTGATTGCGTCGGGGCGGGCGTTCACCAGCGACTTCATGCCGATATCATCTGAGGCAAGAATGCCGCGCCGGCGGGTCATTCCGAAGGCGCAAATTTTGGCGTTTTTGATGTCTAGATCACGAACTGCCCGAAAAAATTCGGAGTCTTTCGGATTCGATAGAGGGTAGCCGCCCTCAATATAGTCAATTCCGATGTCGTCAAGTCGCTGTGCGATCGCCAGCTTGTCCATGAGAGAAAAATCAACACCTTCGCCCTGACTCCCATCGCGGAGAGTCGTGTCATAGGCCCAAATGCGTTTCGAAGGCTGCATGGACGACACTTTCAAGATCCTCAAAAAGCGACTTCCCAGAATTCATTTTCGAACTTTGCAAGCCACGCGGCGAAGTTGCAGCACGACCACTGGCCAAGGCTCGATCTGGGATCGTTCTACATTCTAGCACAATCCGTCAAGTCTCATCAAACATTGGAAGGCCATTGAATTCCGCTTGCCAGTTACATTATCTTTAAGGCCAATGAAGAGATGAGGCTTGAAGGAGAGCCTTTTCCTCGTAACCAGATTCGTCTGAATAAGGCCAAAAAACGATGCGACTTTGTCTATTCCTGCTTGAAGAAGATAATCTGATTGGATTTTATGACGATCAGGTCGTTTATCCGATCGATCAAGCCGGACAAGCCTATTACGATGCGACGGGGTTTGAACTCGACCTCCCTGATATCACCGATCCACTCGAACTTTTGCCGCCCAATGGCGTGTTCCAAGAGGGTGCAAAGTTGCTTTGGGAATGGATCAAGTCGCTCGAACCTGAGGCAAAGGCAGAAATTTCGCTCCAAACGGATGAAGTCGACTTACTCATTCCCATCACTCTTCCTTCGAAAATTTTACTGCTCGCAGGCAACTACGCCGAGCATATCACTGAGCAGGGTGGTCTGGCAGCGGAGCGTGACGAGACTTTCCCTTACGTTTTTATGAAGCCTTCCAGCACCTTGAACACGCACCTTGCGCCGGTTTTGATCCCCATTGTTTCGCCTGATCATGTGGATTGGGAATGCGAACTGGGGGTGGTGATTGGCGAAGTCTGTAAAGGCGTTTCCGAAGAAGAAGCGTTGGATTATGTGGCTGGGTATACGGTTGTGAACGACATCACTGACCGGAAATATCGTCCCAACCCAGGCCGAAAAACACGTGAGCGTGACAAGCACTTTGATTGGCTTCACGGCAAGTGGCACGACACGTTTTTGCCAGTCGGGCCATGTATCTTGTCGGCTAAGGATGTGGATCCGCAGAATCTTCAGATCAGCCTTCGTGTCAACGGAGAGACCAAACAGGACAGCTCGACCAGCAAAATGGTTTTTCCTGTGGCGTCGATCATTTCGTTCATATCTCAGTTCATCACGCTGGAACCCGGCGACCTGATCGCGACCGGTACTCCATCAGGCGTGGGCAACGCTTCTGGCACTTATCTTAAGAGTGGTGATGAAGTTGAGGCTGAAATTGAAGGGATTGGCGTTTTGATCAGCCCGATCATTCATGAATCCGAGTGGCTCGATTCCAACGAATCGGAAGAGTGATGCAACTGACGGTTTCAGAATCAGATAGAGATGACCGTCAAAGATTTAATGATGCATCCTGCGCGAATCATATGCTAAAGTATGGCGACGCAACCGTATCTAGGGCGAACAACCAGGTGCATCAAGGCCCCTTTCCCTTTTGCCGGATCCCCGTCGTGGTGGATAACTCATGAAGCCGATTCGCAAGTTACTGGTCGCCAATCGTGGCGAAATCGCAATTCGTGTCTGTCGATCTGCTCACGAATTGGGCATACGCACCGTGGCGATCTATTCGCACGAAGACCGCTTCAGCCTTCACAGAACGAAAGCTGACGAAGCTTATCAAGTGGGTCAGGCCGGCGAGCCGATCCGCAGCTATCTGAACATCAACGCGATCGTTAAGCTGGCCGTGGAACAGGGCGTGGATGCGATCCACCCCGGCTACGGATTCCTCTCCGAAAACGCCATGTTTGCAAGGGCTTGCGCTGAGGCTGGGATCACTTTCGTGGGGCCGACCCCGGAAACGCTTGATTCCCTCGGCGATAAAGTGGCCGCCCGTAAATTGGCTCAGGATGCCGGCGTTCCCGTTCTGGGCGGAACCGCTCAGCCAGTGGAACCGGGCCCTGAGGCACTGGCTTTCGCCGAGAAACTTGGGTTCCCGGTTATCGTTAAAGCGTCCATGGGTGGTGGCGGTCGCGGTATGCGGGTGGTGGAAAAGTCCGAAGAGCTGGACCCTGCCCTCGATCAGGCTCGTCGCGAAGCCTTGGCGGCGTTTGGCTGTGCTGACGTTTTCCTCGAAAAATTCATTCGTCGGGCCAAGCACATTGAAGTCCAACTTCTGGGCGACATGCACGGCAATCTGGTTCACCTTTATGAGCGTGACTGCTCTGTACAAAGGCGTCACCAGAAGGTGATCGAAATTGCACCGG
>Ga0208720_1000021_pt1 | contig 44233 bp, 35 predicted proteins | sample LakMenEpi20Apr10_FD_150716 | JGI IMG/M metagenome (GOLD analysis project Ga0208720, IMG submission 150716) | Freshwater microbial communities from Lake Mendota, WI - 20APR2010 deep hole epilimnion (SPAdes) | ecosystem: Environmental > Aquatic > Freshwater > Lake > Epilimnion/Euphotic zone ...
AATCCCAAAACCTCGAAATGGGTTAGTTTTATCTCATGAATCCGGAATCAGAACACATCAATCAGATGATATATAGTTGTCGCGGCCACACATGATACATTGTATCAGAATGATGCCGGAGGCATCAAAGCCTACTGGCTGAGATGCCTCCGGCATCGTCTCGATCAAAAAGTGCCATTCATGGCCGCGAAGAGTATACATACGACCAATCTTATTGTCACCACTGCGTAATCCGGCATGAGACAAAAAACAAAGGGCGACATCCATGAAGGAGTCGCCCTTTAATTTGATTAATCAACATGCAGCTCAGTCCAACGAACCAAGATCACTTAGGTTCTGGAGCTTGTTTTGGAGCGGCTGGAGTTTTGTCGTCGGTTTGAAGTTTGTCGAGAACTTCGGTCAGGCTCTTGTTCGAGATCGCCATTTCCTGAGGAGTGGCTTCGCGAGTTTGGGCCAAAACTTCGTCGCGGATCTTATCCATCTTGGGGAAGAGATCCATCATGGCCTGAGCTTGCTTCTCGGTCTTGGCTTCACCAAACCGAAGGTTGAAGTGCTTCATGAAACCGATCAGGTCGGTGACGGTCGGCTGAACTTTGTTCGCCTTGGCTTTCTCGATCGTGGCCAGAATTTCTTCGAAGTTCGGCGTCGAAAGCATCTTGGTCAGCTTTTTGAGCGATGAAATCTGAGCCTTGGCTTCAGCCAGACCAGGGTCGCCATATTTGGCGTTGTCCTGAAAAGCCTGATCAATTGCGGCGACAGCCTTGGTCACATCATTGATCAGGTCAGGCGTGAGTTCGCCTTCCGTTCCAGCCACTTCGCAAGCCTTCATCGCTTTGGCGAGATTATTGCGATATGGCTTATAAACGTTGGCTCTGAGCATCAGAGGCCAATCCTCTTCACCGATCAAGTCGCTGATCGTGAACGCAACAGCCTGGCTGGCATAGAACAGGGGCAAGGCTTTGGCCTGACCTGGTTCCAGTGGAATGTTCGACAAACGCAATTGCGACGGATGCACTTTCTTCGGGTCGGAAACATCTTCCAGAACCGCGTTCAGGGCATCGCCGTTACGGATATCACCCACATTAGGGGTCTCATGGAGACGCTTTTTGATGCCTTCCAATGATTCGTTGGTCGCGCGAGCCTTACGCTCGCGGTGCATCATGTTTGTCCAGTTCATATAATGCTGAGATTGCCACATGGCCTGAGTCAATCGCAGGTTGGTGTCAACATTCATCGACCTGGCCATCGAAGAATCCAGGTTATACTGACCTGCACCCATGGCCATGGCACCCATACCAATCCCGGCGCCTTGCATCGGAGTGCTGGCACCACCGCCCCAGCCGCCCCAACCGCCAAAGCCGCCGTATTGGGCTTGCGTGGAGCCTGCTGTCAAAGACAATAAACCGGCGACCAAAGCTGGTCGAATCCATTTTGATTTATTCAACATGACCTCTTACCTCTCAATGACCTATAGACTTCATCGACCGTCAAGCAGCCATGCTTCTCGAAAGATTCGCCTGCCGACAATCGGCGGGAGACTCATGACATCATCTAATCGATATTATACAAGACAATTTCATGGGAAGTCTAACGATTATTTCCAGTCTCTCATGAATGGAATCCGTGGAATTGGCACGAACCGAATATCTCGTTGAGACTGCAACAGCCTCAATCCTTTACGAAAAACCCACCAAAGGCTTTAAATGCCGAACAATCAAGCACCTACCAACCGTGCGGATCAACCCATCAAAGCTTCAAACCAAGACCAGGTCTGATCTCAGATTCGTCACAAGAGTCATCCGGCTCGACTTCTTCTTGATGTGCTGGATCCTCTAATCCCAATGGCCCACAATTTTGCCAGAATTCGTCAATTCTACGCTCAGGATTTGAACTGGTGTCCTGAATAAATCCTTGTACAAATGGAACTTGCGCTGGACCGGAGGATTGTAACGGAAGTTGAACTGCCTGTTGATCATCCACCATAATCTCTTCGAATTCGACGTCGGGATCTGAATCTGAGACATCCTGAGGAGAGCCATTGGCCGGAATCGGGTCATGGTCATATTCAAAGGCTCTGACTTTGAAAATCTTTGGGCCGATCGCCAGTTGATCCCCTGCCTTTAGGACTTTCTCCTCCACTCGCCGACCATTCACCCAGACTCCATGACGACTCCCCAGATCGCGAACGATCATCGTGTCATCCACTTGCGCAAGGCAGCAGTGGCGGCGCGATATCGAAGTCAGCTTGATCCGGACATCGCATTCCGGATGCCTCCCTATGAGCAAAACAGACCGCTTCAGCTCTATGGGAGGCTGCTCTGGATCGTCAAGGAACTCGAGGCAGAGGTTCATGAATTGGACTCAGATTGCCGCTTTAGCGGATTGTCGTTCGTGATCTTCTTCGGGATTCTGCCACTTGATATTCACTTCAACTTGATACCGGTCCAGGCCAGCCACGGGCGCTATGGCATCTCTGATCGCCTTCTCCATCCCAACTGAAAACAACCGTGGATCAGGCTGATTGTGCTTCAAATCGGGCTTGATTTCGCTATCCAAACCCTTGTCCAATTCCATGAACGAATCATTTTGATGACTCGTGATGGTCCTGATCAAAACATGGGACGCCTGAGAATCCCGACGAAATCTCAAATGCGCAATCGAGAGGATCTCTTGATCGCCAATCAGACCCAATGTCACAACCTGACCATTCACCCGCACTCCATTCGTCGAGTTCAAGTCGCGCACATACAGGTTTTCACCGTCTTTAAACAAACAGCAATGAACTCTGGATATTCTTACTGAATCAAGGCTTACATCACATGATGGGTGACGTCCAACAACAATCAAAGCCGTATCGAGCGCGATATCGGGGGTGCCGTCAAGTGCCACTAGCCGACCACTCATTTACGTCCTCCCCATTCTCTCGAACTCAGACAAAAGATCGCCTGATGATCAGATTCGTTCACAGTTCAAGGCCATGGTCCCGACACATCTCTGACAAATCGAACTTAACCAGATCTTCGAAATCCAAGTCTAGGTCATAAATTCAACCATGTCAACGAGTCTCGCAATGATTCCTCAATCGGCCGTGGTTTCCATCCCAACAATCGTCGCGTTGCCGTGGCATCAAAGTGCATCACCCGTCGTGCCAATTTCAGTCCTGTGACTGTCGCCTGTGGCCTTTTCCCTGTCATATGACGCGCAAACCATTCACTGACATAAGCATATGAAATCCCAACAGGGTACGGAACTTTGAACCGGGGCACCGCCCTGCCTGACAATCGCGATAAGATGGTCAGCAGTTCCAGAAGCATCAAATTCTCTCCGCTGAGCAGGTGGCGCCGACCGGGAACCCCGCTTCGCATCACCTTGATCAGTCCTGTTGCCACGTCTCGGGCATCCACCAGATTCAGGGCACAATCCATATAGCCTGGCATCCGCCCTTCGATAAAATCGCGGATCAGGCAAGTCGGCGGACTCGGGCCAGGATCGTTTGGCCCCACTGGCATCGTCGGATTTGCGACAACCACCGGTCGCCCGCTGCGGCCCATCTCCATCGCGAAATTTTCGGCCCGCAGCTTCGATAAACAGTATGGCCCTACGGCATCCGATTCCTCGATCTCAACCTGCTCGTCGATAACCGTTCCAATCGGCCAGTTTTTCTTTGTAAGAATTGACTCTGTAGAACAATGCAGCACTTTTGATGCCCCATGTTTCAGGGCCGATTCAATCACATGAACAGCGCCTTGATAATTCACGGCATCGAATTCGGCAGGGTCAACCGCCCAGAGATGTGGGTTGGCCGCGAGATGATAAACCTCAGCGCCAGCACAATCGGCCAATGCCGCGTTGACAGCCTCTGAGTCGCGGATGTCTGCCAGGCGCAACTCTATGGAGTCGTGCATGTTTGATGGATTAAAGCCGGGCTTTTCGATCACCACAACACGGCGCCCTTCGTCCAGAAGTGATCGGACCAGATGGCCTCCTAAAAAGCCACCTCCGCCGGTCACATAACTTACAGGTCTGACACCGGTTAGATTCATCTTGTTCTCGACTTTTCTGAATCCTGATACCGCCGATAAAACTGGTCGATGGCTTGCGCGGCACCTGCTGCCCCTGGCTCAGATGCAACGGTCTCAGCGGCAGATTTCGCTTTGGCTTGGATCGAAGCGTCGCTCAGCAAAGCTTTTAGCAAAGGCACTGCCCGATCGGCCGTAAATCTTGATTTCGGCAGACTCAGCCCACAACGCGCTCGTTCCACCCTGACAGCGTTATCAAACTGATCGTGAGCCAGAGGGACAACAAGTTGAGGCCGACCTGACCTGAAGGCTTGGCCTGTCGTATTGACTCCACCGTGATGCACGACAACGGATGACTTTGGAAAGACCCGAACATGGGGAGCATAAGGCACAATGAGACAATCAGGGCCAGCGTTTTGCGGGATCGGAACGTTTTTATCAGGCCCAACCAACAGCAATGCCCTCTGGCCTAATCGTTTTGCGGACTCCCACGCCTGAATGTAAAAATCTCCGGCTGTGTAGACTCCGGTACTCCCAAGGCTGAAGACGATCGGAGGCGTTCCCGATGCCATGAACTCTTCGATATGGTCGGGCTGATCACCGTGCAGTTCCGTATCGTTTCTATCGTAAAACGCAAAACCCGTTTGGCAGGTCTGAGCCGGCCAGTCCGGTTGCGGCTGACCAAGCACCCGTGAGAATGGGGCAATCACCATGGAGGAATTTTTCATATAATAGTCCAGAAACGGATGCCCCTGCAATTTCGGCAGCCCCATTTTCGAACGAATCTTCGTAAACTCTTTCCATCCAAGGCCGTTCGCCCATTTTGCGAGCCTCAAAAGCCAGCGTAAGGGGTATGGCCCGCCAAACCACTGGAGCCGTTCCGGGTGCAGAAAATTCCCTACAACTGGCGGCTCGGCTTCGCTTATAAACATCAGTGGAGCAAACGGTATGGCCATCCACGGCTTGTCCATCGACTCTGCCCAATAAGCGGCAGAAACGGTGAAAGGGTGTGTGATCACCAGATCGGCTGTAGCCACCAGTGGCTGGAGCGCTTTATGAGTCCCGGGAAGGGCTGGGATCACGAATTCGCGAACCACCCGGTCGCTTCCGTGTTTGGGATCCATCCAGCGTTCCATCAGTCGGTTGTAATTTTGCTCATCTGGAAACTTCGGAGGAATTTCCGCAAAGTTCAAGCCATTCTCGATGATGCGTGGCCCGTGCTGATCGCTTGTCGCGATGGTCACCGCGTGGCCAAGTTTTTGCAACTCCCGGCCAATCGCCATCAGAGGATGCAGGTCGCCAAGCGATCCAATGGTTGCAAACAGTATTGATGCCATGAGTTAGGGCCTGACCTGGTAAAACGCTTTTTGAGTGGTACCTGGACGCGCTACGACCAAAACGCCGTCTCGAACCAGTCCGTCGAAGAATTCCTGAGTCACAAAATCGGTGAAACCATAGTTCCCTGGCTGACGATATCGACGAATCTCGCTCCAATCCACAAGCACATGCGTGATCCCCATCTCCAGAAATCTCCCATGAATCTGGGCCGACGTCTGCCCCTTGGCAATCTGTTCGATGCGCTCTTGATTAAAGACCGTGTTGTAGAGAATCGGATGCTCCCAGTAAAACACCGATGCCTGACCCACCAGTAAGACTTTATCCTTGGGTGAAAGCGATTGATCAACCAGTACACTCGTTGGATTGAGTAGTTTTGGAACAGACTTCCAGAGCTTATCAAGTGGATGCGTCCATTCATTCAGGCCTGACATGGTTGTCAAAGCATAAATCCCATTCCCGAATAGAGCCGCGATCACAAACATGGTTCGCCAGACCACCATCCCCTGATTAAAATCCAGACTTGCCACGCCAGCACCTGCAAGGATGGCCAGAAGCGGCTGAATTGGGAGCCAGAATCGGTCCAGTCTGTGCGTAAAAAGCCACCAGGAAACGTAAACCCAGGCCGCCAGTAATGCGATCAGCCCGAGTCGCTTTCGAGAGTGCCTGTCCGCAAGCACCGCCAGCGGGGCAAATGCCAGAAAAACGGGCGACTGCCAATCGCTACGGCCAAACACCTCCACCAGATTCGCCCAGAAAAGCCTGATTTCTAATGGTTTGCGCCCATGTGCAGAGGCCCACCTGGCGTTCATCTGAGCGTCCCAGTCCTGGCCACCAAAAATGTTCCATACCAGTGGATAAACGGGATTACCGGTGTCCACAAAGTTCTTTACCAACCACGGACCAAAGATCAACGATCCACCTAACACCACAGAGACCATCGGCTTAAACGATTTCAAGCGGATCATTTCCACCACCATGACCACCGCGCACGGCACAACCACAGGCAGGATGGCCGTATATTTGCACGACATCGCCCAACCCGACATCAATCCCACCAATATCCACGAGCCGCCGGACTTCAAATTCCAGCATCGCGAAACCGCCCAGACGGATCCGATCATGGCTGCACACAGAGGTCCCTCGACATAAGGAATGGCGGCAAGCCGGTATGTCCAAGGCGTGGTGAGGTAAAACAGGGCAGCCCACCAACCAATTTTAGGGCGCCCCCAGCGCTGAGTCATCAACACCATAAAGCCTGCCACCAGAAACGTATGCAGGCCGATCAGGAATTGGCCCACCAAGGCACCGGTGCGCCAGTCGCCGGCCAGGCTCATGCCAGACGTATGAAGCATTTCTACACCAAATGGCATGTTGGTATAGATGTTGTGAGGAAGGTACTGGATCCTCCCAGCCTCCCAGTATTCTTTCGGCCCTTGAAGGTGATATTCGATACAGTCGAAGTCGATGGTGGGAAGCATCGAGCCGAGAATCATGATCACTAAAAACGGCCAGGCTGGCCATGGCACAAAGCACACAACCGATTTGAATGGAATGATTTGCGACTTTCGATAGTCGATTCTGGCAAGGACAATAGCTGCGATAACGAGGCAGATCACAAGCAAGAGCCAGAGTGATTGATAGAGCAATCCAAGCCGGCCTAAAACCAGAGTCAAGGCCCCCCAGCCAGCCAATCCAACAGCCATGGACGCGATGGAAAGCTCGCCCGGCAGCCATTCATCATCCGCCGATATGCCAATAAGCCGCAGTGTCAACCTGCCTAAACCCCATGCAGCGAACAAGATCAGCATTCCATAGCCGACAATGGGTAAGCGATCCACAAGCCCTGAAACGTTGGAGAGTTCTTCAAGGGAATCGCCTAGAACACTTTTTGACCACTGGAACCCTGGATTCAATCCAGGCACGTTCGAAAACAAAAGCATGCCTCGTGTGACCTGATCACCCGAGTTTAAAGCCTTGACATTCGGCAGTGGGATAATCCAAAACCACCATATCCAGGCCGACTGCAAAACCACGATCACGGCCGCAATGCTGATTCGGCGCGACATCAATCCGGATTGAACCGAGCTGTACGGATCATTGGCTTGCAAAGGCTTATCTGACAAGTGCTTGACACCTGAATTGACCTGGATGGGTTCAGACCCCAAATTACCATATGAGTGGCGCTGGTGTCGCACTGAATGTTCTTGATTGAAGCAAGAATTGTCGCAGAAAGTCATTTATTACCGCCTGCGACAATCCCCTAATCCTATCAAATCCGGGCCCTTACCAGCTCTCTGAAACGAAAGATTGACATCGTCAAAAGGTCGCTCTTTTACCCAGCGGTTTACAGAGTTGGTCCAATCATCCAGGGCGAGAATTCTTCCTCACCGATACCTGCGGCCTCACTCTTGGTCGGCTTCCCACTTGCGACGTCCAGAATCAGGTCGAACATGCGATGTCCAACGGAATCCACCGAGTCGCCTTCAAGGATCGTACCGGCGTTAAAGTCCATATCCTCGGTCATTTTGTTATATAAAGGCGTGTTAGTGGTGACTTTAATGCATGGGGTGGGTCTCAGGCCAAGCACACTTCCGCGACCGGTTGTAAAGACCAGCACATTCGCTCCACCAGCCACAAGTCCAGTGGTACACGGGGGATCAAATCCTGGTGTATCCATCATGATCAAGCCGGCCTTGTCACATTTCTCGGCATATCCAACCACATCCACCATCGCCGTCGAACCTGCTTTGGCCACAGCTCCCAGTGATTTCTCATAAATTGTTGAGAGGCCACCGTTTTTATTGCCAGGCGAAGGGTTATTGTTGATCTCTCCACCAAACACACCGGCATACCACTCCCACCAGCGAATCCGTTCAATCAACTTCTCGCCAACCTCACGCGTCACAGCCCTTCTCGTCAGAAGATGCTCTGCTCCATAAACTTCGGTTGTTTCACCAAGGATTGCGGTTCCACCCTGTGCGATCAACAAATCGGCTGCGATACCCAAAGCCGGGTTGGCTGTGACACCCGAATTCCCATCAGAACCGCCGCATTCCAGGCCAAGACAAATTTTCGAGGCTGGCTGCTCCGTACGTCTCCAGGCATTGGCTTCTGGAAGAAGTTTCAAAACGCCAGCAACGGCAGCTTCCACCGTTTTGGTGATTCCGCCAGATTCCTGAATATTCAGCATCTGAGGCCGGACGACGAGTCTTTCGCCTTGCTTTCCAACTGGAGTTGCTGAAAGCACAACCAGATCATGGCTATCGACCAAGTGGCTTGGGTAAGTCCCTTCACAGCCGAGACCTACGATCAGATAGGCAGCCACGTTCGGGTGTGTGGCAAAACCCGCCAGAACACGCTCAAGGGTTTTGAAGTCTGTGCCTTCGAAGGGCAGTCCACAGCCACCTTTATGAGTGATGGCAAAGACGTGGTCGACGTTCGGAAAATCTTTCAGAACATTCGACTCACGAATCCTGTCAGCGATCATCCGGGAAGTCGAGGCTGAGCAGTTGACGGTTGAGATCACGGCAATCGTATTACGGGTCCCGACCCGACCATCAGGCCTGAGGTAGCCCTGGAAGGTGCGAGGCTTTAGGGCTGTCGGCTTCGGAGGCACATCTGTGGCGAATGCGTAATCACGATCAAACAGATCTGCCCGAATATTATGCACGTGAACCCACTGCCCTGGCTCGATCGGTTTCGATGCGAATCCGATAATCTGACCATACTTCATCACAGGCTCACCGGTTGCGATCGGGGCGATGGCGACTTTATGCCCCAGTGAAATCACTTCTCGCGACTGAATCGATTCTGTCCGACCAGGAATCTCGATCCGGAAATCGTTCGGGATGGGGCGGGTAGCGACAGCCACGTTGTCCTCTCGGCGCAGAAGGATGACGGTGGGAGTTTGACGCAGGTCTAAAGTCTTGCTCATGTTGATTTCGTATTCGAATTCCGAAAATGGGTTCAAGCTGGTTCTGGAATTTCTGCCCTGGAAGGTTCTCCATATATACTAATCACTTATGTTTGAAAAGGGGAATTCAGCGATCGCCAATTGATTGTAAAATTCTCGGATTTCGGATATTTTGAACTTGTTCTTAATAGATGCACTGAAGCGAGATCATTGCAAGAATGCCTTCGTGGGCATGTCATTTGCTGAGAATGATTCCAGTGTACTGAAAAATGAATCGGCCAGAGAGGCGGTTTTGATGAAGTTGCTCGAATTCTTGGTACCTGAAGCGATCAATGCGGATCTTCAGGCGACCGATAAAGAGGGCGTGGTTCGTGAAATCGTAGGCGGCCTCCAAAAAGCGGGGGCAGTCGCTGCAAACGATAGCGAAAGCGTAATCAAAGCCATCTTAAGTCGTGAGGAGCTAGGCTCCACCGGTATCGGCCGCGGTGTCGCCGTGCCACATACGCGTCACCCGTCAGTCGACAAACTGGTCGCTGCTGTCGCTGTCTCCCGTAAGGGAGTCGATTTTGAATCACTTGACGAGGAACCGGTTTACGTCTTTTTCCTGCTGATTTCTCCACCGAATCAGCCAGGCCCTCACCTGCGTGCACTCGACAATGCGGCACGATACTTGCGAGAGGATTCTTTTGTGGAAGCCCTGAGGCAAGCCAAAACCGCTGATCAGGTCCTCAACCTGATTCGAAGTATGGATCAGCAGCATGGATCGAACTGAATCGAGTTCAATCCTGTCGCTTGTTTCAGATCGATCGCGATTGTCCAGACTAACCGGGCCAGACTGCTGAGGTAAGTATCTATGATCTTTCCACACCCAACTGAGACGGAATTCTCACGAAATTCAAGGCTTGAAATCATGTCGACGAACGCTTCAAGCGCATCTCGTGAGGTCATGATCAACCACGAATATGGCCTCCACTTTCGACCGGCGGATCTGTTCGCAAGAACTGCAAGCCGGTTCGTTTCGGAAATCCGTGTGAGCTTCAATGATCAATCTGTGAACGGAAAAAGTATTCTGGACCTCGCCACCCTGGCCGCAGAATGTGGATCTGCACTGCTGATTCATGCCGATGGACCTGACGCAGAACTGGCAATTTCTGTCCTGTGTCGGCTCGTCGAATCTGATTTTCAACCGGAAGTTCCGAATTCTTCGACACATGCGATATAACCCGAGTCGATTTCGCTTGGCAGAACCGATTGTTGGCACTATATTTATATGAGTGAGTTTCCAGACGATCGTTCTGGGTCCAGATCTTCAGCAATTTTGGCGTCCCATGTGAGATGGATCAATTCCTGTGGAGTGGCCTTTGAATCAGAGCCTCAGGCAAAAATTTTCCTGATCCGCCTGATCGAAAGTCTTCCAAACCGCTGTGCAGATGACCAGATTCCACCTCCTGTCGGCCCAACATTCTCCGTTTTAGAGCAAAGCAGATAGCCCAGCATTCCATGTCCGAACAACCGTCCGTTAAAGCCAATCCGAACAACGATGGATCTCCCTTGTCATACCGTTACCAAATACGGTTTGCCAAGACGATGGATCTCGTTTGGATCGGCCATCAGGATCTGATGAGGGTCATGGAACGATTGATCCGCCGTGGCTCGATACCGGTCGCCCACTCCCAGGGTTTCAACCCTCGGCCCAAGGTGAACTTTATTCAGGCTTTGGGGTTAGGTATTGAGGCCTATCGTGAGGTTCTGGAAATGGAACTTGACGAATGGATGGCCACCGATGACCTTCTGGAACGACTGAATGAGGCCGCTCCGCCAGGCCTGAACTTTCTCTCGGTCATTCAGCTCACAACCCGCCGTTCAGCTCTTGCTAGTTCACTCATTTACACCCTGGCCGTTGACATAAATCAGGAACGCCGCGAGGCTGCCAGCCTCGCCATGGAGGAGTTTCTCAATGCCCCCGAACACCGTGTCGAACGATGTCGAGATGGAAACATCACATCGATTGACCTGAGACCCCTGGTGAATCACCTCGATTGGTCGGAAGCTGGTCATGTCCGTATGAGTCTCAAAGTGACGCCTTCCGCAACCGCCCGCCCCGAGGAAGTTCTCGCGGCCATCGGACTGAAGGATTTGTACTCGACCGGAACCTTGGTCCGACACGATCTGATTCTAGAGGAAAAGCAGTCGTCATCGTCGGTCACGCCCAACCCCACGACTCTGGACCCGGCGTTACCCACATGACCCATTCCGTTCGGCTTAGCCATACCCCAATAAAACCGCTCTTCCGGTTCGATCTCCATGCCTCCCGGACCAATCCGGCGCATGCTCGATCCGCCAATGCGGCACATGGCCTGTCGATACACGATCATCACAACTTCTACCGATCGCCCATTCACCCCCAGAATGACGCCTCGAAATATTCGACACCGTCATCTGTGACTCGGGTGTTAGCAAAGACTCAGGAATTCCGCTGCAATGAAAAAAGAGATGCTCATCAATGTGCTCCAATCCGAGGAGTGCAGAATCGCCATCATTGAAGATGGCGTTTTGGAAGAACTTTACGTCGAACGTACCAGTCACGAGACCTACACAGGTAATATTTACAAAGGCCGAATTGTAAACCTCGAACCAGCCATCCAAGCGGCCTTCGTTGACTTTTCCATAGGCCGAAATGGATTCCTCCACGTCTCCGACGTCGAACCCCGTTACTACCGCCGTCACCTCGGTGAAGATGTCGAACTGGGCGGCCGAGACCGTGGCCGAGACCCTCGTCGTACCGCCCGACCTGGCGAACCCGAAGCCTTTGCACCAGTCCCACCTGCTGCTGTTCCCGGTGGCCGCAGTGTTCGTCCTCCACGAAGCGATCGTGGCCGTCGTGAACGTGAAGACCGTCGACCCGCTCCCGCTTCTCCTTCCGCCTATCCGCCTGTCAGTGGATACGGCCAGTTGCCCCTGGATTATCCAGCCTCAGCAAGCCCGGAGGTCTTCGAAGATTTCGTAGGATCAGAGGTGCCCACCCAGCGTGCACCTCGCCCTGAAGCTCCCCGGGAACGTCCGCGTCGAGGTGTTCCAGGTCGTGATCGAACCACTCGCCCCAGCATGCGTGATCGCGAGCCCATCAGGCCTCCCGAAATCATCGATATTATTGATGTCGACCTCGACCTCGATACCGATCCTCCACCACGCCGTACGCCCGTGGCTCACATCGAACCCGTGTTCGAACCAGCCCCAATCGTTGTACCGGAAATCGCCGAAATCGCTCCACCAGCTCGTGGACGCAGATTCGCTGCGGATATCTCCGAACCCGTTCCACCGCCAGCTCCTCCAGTACACGTTGCTCCCTCGGAGTTCACACCTGTCGTTGAGCATCAACCACCTCCCACACCACCAAACCGGTCCCGCCGGGCATTCGGTGCAGGGCTGGAAGATTGGGACAACCGACCTTCCTCAAGCTCACGGCACAACTTGAAATCAGGTCAGTCGAAAAATCAAAGGTCCACTGCCGGCCCTGATTCAGATGACACCATGTCGAGCGTGACACACCACATGTCGCCTGCTCCTCCAAATCGTCCATCCCAGCCAAAACGGCCTGGCCGGTTTGGAAGCGGATTGATCGACGATGCCGACCAGTCTGACGCACGGTCAACACCGGAAGCGTCGAACGAGCCTGCCTTTGAAGCCTCTGAAAGATCACGCAGGCCCGCAGATGCCCGCCGTCAGCCTGCAGAGCCAACTCGGCAGGCTCCTGAATCCGAAGATTCTGAGGCATGGTCAGACTTCACTCCTCTGGAACCTGTCGCAGAACAATTTGCTTCAGACGTCTCCGAATCAGAATCCGACGATCAAGCGAACCGTGGTCGCGGCCGTCGCCGGACCAGCCCCGACCGATCCCGTGGTCGTGCTCGCCGCACATCGGATCCCTCAGTGGAACCTGCTGCCGATTTTGCTGACCCGTCTGAGTTTGATGAATCCACAGATGAATTCGCTCCGGATCCATCACCAGTTGATCCACGATCAGCAGGTTCCACACGTAACTCACGTGGCCGGGACGCGATCCGTGGTCGTGGTGGAAATCGCGAATCACGTGGCCCACGTCCTCCAGTCATCACAGCCGTTGAAGCCGGCTGGGAACCTGCCGGAACGGAACATCCTGACGCCCCCGGGCGTGTCGAACGCCCTGCAAGTCGTCCAGTCGACAGCCGATACGTTCCTCGCCTGGAACGCGAACGCCGGTCCAGCAAACCATCTGGCCCTGCCAGTCGCGAATTCGGCAGAACGGAACGATCCGTCAGTCCTGACCCTGACTTCGAATCGATCGGTCCTGAGCTCACCGATACCGAATCCGACACCGGTTTTGATACCACCACAGAGCAGGATCCACGCCTGAACCCACGCGGTCGTGACAATAAGAACCGTCGCCGTCGTCGTCGTCGTCGTCCTGACGAGCGTGAAATTCAGCCTGGCGAATCCCTTGGATCCGATTCAGGCGACGAATTCGAAAACGATTTGGAAACCTCCGCTCCAGAAGCCGACACCGGCGCCTGGGCCGAACTCGACTGGTCATCAAGCCCTGGTGGAAACCCTCTGGCTGACCTTGAGAGTGACGAGGAAGCGGAAGCCGATTCCGAGGTTCAAGCTCCTCGCCAGCAAAGGCCCCGACCATCGCAGCCTCCGCAACGTCGCAACTTCCGACGTCGCCCGATGCACGACATGGGCCCTGCTCCCGGAGAAGACAGTTCCGACGATATGGACGACGAATTTAGTGATTCAGGCCACGGTTCGTCCTCCTACACCATCGACCCGAATGATATTGTCGAGCCAGAACTCGAAGAAGAAATTCGCCGAGAGGCTGAAGAGATCGCAGCCCTTGAAATCGAGCTCGGAATTCGCCAACCTGGCGAGATTCGTGAATCGCCCCGATCCGGCATGGGTGTCGGTGGTGGCAGATCCGCTGGCCCTGGCGGCGGCCGTGGCTTCTACAAGCCTCCGATTCAGGAAGTCTTTCAGCGTTCCGACGAAGTTCTCGTTCAGGTGATCAAAGAAAGCCTTGGCACCAAGGGCCCTACACTCTCCACCTATATCTCCATTCCTGGACGATATCTGGTGCTCATGCCAGGGCTCAACCGTGTTGGAGTATCCCGCAAAATTGCCGACGAAGGTCAACGCCGCAAACTTCGCGACCTGATGAACCAGCTCAATCCTCCCAAGGGTTTAGGCTTCATCGTCCGAACCGCCGGTGTCGATCGTTCGAAACGCGAACTGGCCCGCGACCTGGCTTATCTGCTGCGTCTCTGGAAAACCATTCTCAGACGCATCAAGCGGACGAAGTCCCCTGCTCCGATTTATCAGGAATCGGACATGATCATCCGGACCATCCGCGACATCTTCAATTCCGAGATTGATACCATCTGGATTGACGAGCCTGCCGCATTTGAACGTGCCCAGGAATTCCTCAAGAACGTGATGCCGAAGTTCGTAGACAGACTCAAGCTCTACGAAGACAAAACGCCTCTGTTCCACAAGTACGGTATCGAAGACGAAATCGCCCGGATCGGCCAACGCCACGTTCCTCTGCCTGACGGCGGCTCGATCGTGATCGACCAAACCGAAGCTCTGGTGGCCATCGACGTCAACTCCGGTAACTTCCGGGTCGATGACGATGCCGAGCGAACTGCCTACGAAATGAACCTCAGGGCAGCCAAAGAAATTGCCAGACAGCTTCGTCTGCGTGACTTGGGCGGAGTGATCGTGAACGACTTTATTGACATGCGTGACGAGCGTCATCGTCGCGGTGTCGAACGAGCCCTTCGTGATGCCATCCGTCGAGACCGGGCACGTACCAAGATTCTTCGCATGAGCCAGTTTGGCTTGATCGAAATGACTCGCCAGCGGATCCGCCCGAGCATCAAACGATCCATCTACGAAGATTGCCCGAACTGCCAAAGCCAAGGCGTTGTCAAATCAGCCGAGAGCATGGCGATCGAAGTCATGCGGATACTCGCCCTGTCAGCCAACCGCCAGGACATCCGGCGCGTCAATATCTCCTGCTCGCATAACGTGGCCAACTTCCTCAACAACAGGAAACGCCAGGATCTTGCCCGCCTGGAGCGCGATTCGCATCTCACCATCCACATTCGTCCGGAAGAAAATGTGGCCGCTGAGTTCCTCCAAATCGATGGCTACGGCAACTACAACACCGAAATCAGGCTCTATCCAACAGCAGCCATGACCTCGCATCGTCGCGTGCCCAACACCACCAGCAATGCCCCTGCCCATAACCAGGGTAGTGGTGGTCATGGCCACAGTAGCAGTCATCATCACGGACATTCCCACTGATTTTTCAGCGGAAACCGATGATTGTAAATCCAGCCAGGGAGCGTGACATCTCACGCTCCCTGGTTTTTTTATATTTATAAGTCTCAGGCTCGTTCGAAATCAGCGTCCTGATTTGGTGGAACGAAACAGAACGACAAATTAACTCCACCTGTTTTTGGATGTTCAGAGGACATGCCGCCTATGAATAGGTGTCTCTTCTGGATCCCAAAAGATGAATGGTTAAGGATTTATGGATGTCCAGAGGAGATGCCTGGTGCCGCCCGCCTTCCCAACAATCTAGACTTGACGGAGCACTATCCAGCATCATTCATCCCAGTGATTTGCTGAATCCAAATGGCCTCGAATCTCAATACTCCTCTTTATCACAAAAACTTATCGAGCGATTCAATACTTGGAAAAGACAACACGCATTTACTTATCAGATTTACACGAACTCTTGTTCGCAATTCCAAGTTCCTATATAATAATTTTGCAACATTGTAAGTCGAATTAAGAGTATGTATCGGATACATAACAAACTAACAGTTGGCCCAAGAAAAGCTGGAATCGTGATGAGCATCCGCGACGATCATAATCAAGATATCGCCAGCTTGATCTCTGAGTGGGATGCCGCCGATCGGCGCGGTGAAACCGTAGATATAGAGCGGCTTTCGGGCAATAGTCCCGAACTTGCCAACCAACTCCAAGCCCACATCGACCAGGTTCTGATCGCTCGCTGGATGCAGAAAACGCCCGATTATCCCACAGAGAATCTGGCCCAGACCAATCAACCTAAAACCATGGGGGCGATTGGTTTTGGTCAAACGCCAGAACATCAGGCCATTCGTGCGGACGGCTTTCAAATCGGCGATAAAATCGCTGACCGATATCGCCTGATCCATATCTTGGGCGAAGGAGCCACCGCAATCGTCTGGCTCGCCAACGACCTGATCCTCGAACGTCTCGTCGCCGTGAAAATTTTCCGGGCCTCATTTCTTGAAGATCAAATCCCCTCAGCTCTGGCCCATGAAGCCCGATTGATGGCCCGATTTGAACATCCATCCATCCTCCCAATCTACGATCAGTGTGAATTCGAAGGCCGACTCTTTCTGATTCTGAAATACGTTCCGCAGAGAAAATCGAGGAATTTGGTACTGCCTCCCAAACAAGCCGTCAAAGTTGTCGTACAGATCACAGAAAGCGTCAAGTTTCTGCACGACAACGGAGTGGTTCACTGCGACATCAAGCCTGGGAATATCCTGGTCGATCCTTCAGACAGAGCATTTCTTTCGGATTATGGGATCGCCCTCGATCGGACCCGATTTCCAGAAGCCGCTCATGCTGCCGGGACCACCGGTTTCCTTGCTCCAGAACGGCTCAATGGCGGCGAGATCAGTGCTCAATCCGACATTTACAGCCTCGGTATTGTCCTTTTCAGCTATCTGACCGGCCATTTGCCGACATCGCCCGACCCCCGATCGATAAGCCGGGATTTAAAGCAAATCCCCGCCACTTTAATACATATTGTTCTCAAAGCCATTTCCCAAAACCCTGACGATCGTTATTCCACAATCAAAGAATTTGCCGACGCTTTAAAACGATTCATGGTTCAAAACCCTGATCGCTTAAAACGGATCGCCATAGCTTCCGGTTGCGCACTCATTCTACTCGTCTCTGCCATGATCTGGTCGGTTCGCGATTATTTTAAAACAGCTCCTGATTATCCAACCCAATCCGTTGCACTCTCGCGTTCAGGCTACAGCAAAGTGATCCACGGAGACTGGGACGCCGATGGAGATCAAGACGTTGCAACATTTCTGCCCTCAACGGGTGCCATCGAATTTTTCCTGAATAATGGGAAAGGCGAATTGTCGTTTTTTGAAACCATTCACCGCGACAATATCATGACAGATACGAACAGTGGTTATTTTAACGACGACGACAGAATTGACCTGATCCACAGCTTCAGCCATAAGCCAATCGTTGCCCACAGTTCATTCAATAAGGGCAAGTTTACCGTGGAAGGAATCAATGTGAATGTGAATCTGATTTCTCCCGTGGATCCCAAAACCATCGACTTCAATCGCGATAAACACCCTGACATCGTTGTGCTGGATCGTGAAACCAACGACATCGCGCTCAGGCTTGGACTCAGTGAAGGCCAGTTTCAGCAAGAGGTTACACTCACGGCCTCAGAAAATGAATCGAGTCAGACCGTTGGCCTCTATCTTGGTGATGTAAATCAGGACAAATATCCTGATTTTATTGTTGGAATCCAAAGTTCTCCGGAATTTCGTAGCGGAATCACCGTATTCTTGCAGACCAAGCCGGGACAATTCAACCAAGGCCAGTTTTTCCCACTGACTTCACATTCTGAAATTGGCAGTGGGTGCCTGATGGACGTCGATTTTGATGGCGACCCTGATCTAATAATACCCGACAAAATCGGCGATCGCGTGATCCAGTTTGTGAACGATGGAAAAGGCGGTTTCGCCGAAAATCGCACGCTCATCAGCTTCCCAAAACCTGCTTTGCTCGTACAGCTTGACAATTCAGAAAACAACAGACTTGAAATCGCGGTCGCATCCCAGACAAAAGGCCTGAGTATTTTGGGTCTTAAACCCAATAACCAATGGAGCAAGATTCAGGAATACCCCTGGAGCATCAGCGCAAAAGGTCTGGCTGCAACAGATCTCGACAACGATGGGACCCTGGATTTGATTGCAAACCTGAATGACCTGAACAAAGTGAATTTCATTTATCGTCGCCGGAATTCAAGCAAATAAGTCGTGAATCGCGATCAAATCAGGGAACTTTGATTTGTTGATCTCATCAAGCTAGAGCAACAAATCCCATATCAAACCCACAGGTCACTCAGAAAGAACTCCGATGCCACGAACCCTGACACAAACGAAAAACCTGATTGCATTCATTGTTTTGCTACTAATCTCTATGGGAAGTGCTTCGCAAGCTCAGCCCATCGACTTTCGATTTGCATTAAAGTCGGTTCTTGAAGCGGACTCAGAGAAATATGTGGTGGAAAAAGTAAATATCCGTAAATTTAATGAACGTTTCAAGCCTTTTGTGAGTTATTGGGGAGTCCGCGAAAATGAAATCCCTGCCATCATGACGTTTCGATTTCCTCTCGAAAAACCATTGAAATCGGCGAGACTCTATGTGCCAATAATATCTACAAATTTCAATAACGACAAAAATCTCGGCAAAGGCATGGGCTCTGGGTCGGTTTGGTGCTCCAGGAATGGCAAAGATTGGGTCTTACTGAAAAAGGCCGAGATTCCGATCGACAAAACTGTCCAGGAAGTCAATTTTAACGGTAAACTTCCCAAAGAAATGGTCGGGGCAAAAGAACTTTGGCTCCAGTTCCGCCTGAATGCAACAGGCATGAAAGACAGCACTTACAGCACAGCCCAATTCGCTCGAACCCCAGCAGACGACCCCAATTCGTTTGTCTTCAACCTACTGGTCAGCTATATTGATAGTGAACAAAACAACGCAAAGCCATAAGCGTTGTTCGATTGCCTCAGCGGCGAGTTCACCTTGCTCACTCCATTGTCGATCCGAACTGATATAAAGTCTGGCATGAAAAAACTCTGGTCTATCATATTCTGGATGATCACTGGAGCAATGCTTTCGGGAATCCCTGCGAATGCGCAGCAATACGACTTCATTTTCAACCTTGTGAATGTCCTTGATCCTAAAGCTGAGAAATACATTATCGAAAAGACCAATACAAAAATATTCCACGAACCGTTTTTTCCTCAGAACAGCTATTGGGGCGTGGAGAAGAACGATATACCAGCGCAGCTTACATTCCGCTTTCCACTTGAGCGACCGATGCTTTCAGGCAGGATTCATGCAGGCCTTTCTGCAGCAAATTTTGCAAATTCAAAACAACTTGGCTCTGGAAAAGGTTCCATTTCATTATGGTGTTCAAAAAACGGTACGGATTGGATCTTACTCAAAGATTTGCCACCTCCAGCAAATCTGGCCTTCGATGGAATGACATATAGCAATCACCTTCCCAAAGAATTGGCTGGCACGACCAGCCTGTGGCTTCAAGTTCGCATGGAAGCCACAGGCATGAGGAAACCTACATACAGCGTAGCCCAATTCTGCCGTGATAATCGCGGTGATCCCAAAGGAACCGCCTTCGATATCCGGGTGAAGTATATGAAGCAAAAGCCTGATATTGTTTCCAAGTGACCTCAGGATTTCATTGCATTTAAAATCACACTCGCTGCATTCCGGCCGTTGACACCAATGACCGATCCTCCAGGGTGGGTCGCTGCTCCGCACATGAAGAACCCGCTCATGGGAGTCGCTGCCGAAAGTCGCTTCTCCCAAAGATATTCCGGCATACACTCGCCCTGAAAAATATGACCACCTGTCAAACCCACTTCGCGTTCGATATCAGGAGGACCCAAAACCTGCACTTGCTCGACAGCTTCAGGGATATTGGAACAGTACTTGGAAAGAGTTGTCAAAACGCGATCTTTTACAGTTTCCCGCATCTCATCCCACAACTTTCCATCAGCAAACTTATAAGGAACATACTGAGCAAATACGCTCATGGTATGTCGCCCCTCAGGCGCAACCGATGGGTCATGGGCTGTCTGGAAATACAACTCTGTCCAGATATCTTCCGGTAATTCGCCTTTTCTCATGGTGTCAAATGACTTTTGCCACTGTTCATGATTTAAAGGTGTATTGATCTGCCCAAGATGATGATTTTCATGAATGCCGGGTCTGGCCTTAAAGTTTGGCAATTCTCTTAATGCCACATTCAGTTTCACAGTACAGCCCATAATGGGAACCCGCTGAACCTGCCTGGCCCATGCACTATCAACATTCCCTCCCAGCAACTTTAATGCAACATGTGGATCTGCATTGCAAACAATCGTTTTGGCGTGAATACTGGTCCCACATTCAAGCCGAACAGATTCTCCAGGCAGCACTTCGGCCACAGGCGCACCGGTCTTAATACAAACTCCGCTTTCAATTGCGGCATCGGCGATCAGGAATGAAACCATTCCCATTCCGCCCCGAACATAACCCCATTGTCCTGGCATACCTTGCATCCGACCTGAGGCATGATGAAAGTGAACCGCTGCGGTACCTTTATCGAGAGGACTTGCATTTGTACCGATTACCCCCTGACCGAGCAGAGCATATCTCAATTGATCGTTTGTCAAAAAATGGTCGAGCATGTCTGACATGGACCATTCAAATAGCATTTTAAATGCAAGTGGGTCATCACCAAGTCTGGCTTCGATTTTTTCACGGGTTGGAAACGGGTCAAGCCAAAGGTCATCAGGGCCGGCTGGCCTGAGTTTATCGCGGACGCGGGACTTTAATTTCGACATCGCCTGAAAGCCGCTGAGATCTTCGGGTGCGAACCTCTGAATTTCAATATCGCAGCGTTGGTCATCATCCCAGAACTGGATCGATTTTCCGTCAAGAAATGGAACGAACATTCCAGAGATGGCGGGTGTCCAGTGGAATCCGCGTTTTTCGAGCTGGAGTTCGTCGATTACGGACGCGTGCAAAAGTCCTGCCAGATAAGCACATGGGCCCAATTTATAGCCAGGAAATGGCTCAGCGATGGTGCATGCTCCTCCGATACGGTCTCGAGCCTCCAGAACGAGCACGCGTTGGCCGGCTTTGGCGAGATATGCGGCGGCGGTCAGGCCGTTGTGCCCTGCCCCGATCACAATCGCATCCCAATGGGTGGAGGCGAGCTCTGACACTTTTGGTCCGTCTTGAAATCGGCCCATCCTGGCTTGTGCAGAGGATAAGTTTGCAGAATCGTTGGAACCAACCATATGGAGGCCATTTTTCTTGAAAAAGACGTGGAATCATCTGCCTTCCCATACATTGGCATGTTATCATTATCATGACCATTGGTCAATTTTAGGGTTCGATTCCACACGACACGCTCCTATTGAAAGCAAGGCCCACAAAGTGAACTTTAATACCAATCCGAATACGGTTGAGGGCTTGGAATGGGCCAAAGTTGCCGAATTGGAAGTCGGCAAGACCTATCAAATTTACATTCAGTTTGTGAACAGGGAGCAGAAAAAAACGAAGAAGGGCGACCCGTTTTATTCGTGCACGTTTCGCGATCAAACGGGCAAAGTGGAGTCGATGGCTTGGAATAATAGCGAACTTTACCGATGGTGTGAGGAATGGAAGCCTGGCGAAGCCTTATGGGTGGTGGGTGGACTGACTCAGAAAGACCCGAAATACAAGGCGAATCTGGAGATCAGCGAGTTCCTGATAGTGATCGACCATCCGGAAAAATTCAAGGATTTTGAATGGTCCATGCTGATCGAGTCTGCGAAATGGGATCCAGAGACTCTCAGAGGCAAGATTTTCGAGATCCTGCGTAAAACTGTCACGGATCATCGACTCATCCAGCTAGTGGATTTCATGTTTGACGATCACTGGGATGTGCTTGCCACTCTTCCGGCCGCAAGTCGAATGCACCATGCTGTGCAAAGCGGCTGGCTCGAGCACATCTGGAGCATGACCCGACTGGCGTCGATGATTGGCTCGCATTACTCCAAATACTACAACGACTTAGATCCACCGCTCCAAACGGATATCCTGATTGTGGGAGCGATTTTACACGACATCGGCAAAGCTCTGGAGCTCTCAAATACAGCTCGAACAGAGGCGACATACACGCATGTCGGTAAGTTGCTTGGCCACATTGTGATGGGTCGGGACATGATTCGCGAAGTGGCGTCTCGACTGGATCCTCCAATGGATGAAGAGCGATTGCTTCGGCTGGAACATGCTGTACTGTCGCACCACGGGCGTTTGGATTATGGTTCCCCGGTGCTGCCTCAAACGTTGGAAGCCCTTCTCTTGTCGCAGATCGACGACATGGATGCAAAAGTCAACGCCGTGACTCGTGCCTTAAAGCAGGCCCAGATGAGTGAGTCTGAGGAGTCCAGCAATCGGGTGATCTGGACAGAAAAAGTGACCGCTTGCGATCCCTACCGGGCCTTTTATCGAGGCCAGCCGCTCTCGATCATTCCTGAAAAGGTGGAATCTCTGGTGGAACAAGAACTGAGTCAGGCAGAGGTTTGAAAGCCGGCTGGCCCAGAATATCGAAGACATTTTCCAGACGACCACTTGGCGGGCAGAGTCAGGATTCGTACAATCGCGAGAGAATGGACTGCCATATGTTCGCGATTGTCGTGAATCCTGGCAGATATCAGGACAGGTCTCACGTCAGTTCACATTGGAGAATTGAAACCATGATTCGTTCATATCGCCTTGCTCAAGCACTTGCTTTCGTTGTAGCCCTTGCTGTTGTCGGATGTGGTGGCGAAGCCGCAAATCCTGCTGCTTCATCATCTTCAGCACCTACCCCTCCAAGCGGACCAGGCCCTGACCCAGTCAAGAACCTGCCGGCAGCTGCCAAGCCTGCTGAAGCCCCAAAGGTTGAAGCTGCCAAGCCTGCTGAAGCTCCTAAGGTTGAAGCTGCCAAGCCTGCTGAAGCTCCTAAGGCTGAAGTCAAGGCGGCTGCTCCTAAGCTTGAATCCCCTAAGTAATCCAAAACAGACGAGCTATCTGATGAAATTCATGACCAGATTTTTTGCACTTGCGTTCCTTGCTATCGCTGGTTGTGGCGGCTCGAATGCGCCCGCTCCATCAGCGACTGAAACTCCAGCAAGTGCATCGACAGCGATTGCAACACCTGTTTCACCTGCTGCTCCTGCAGCGACTGCCAAAACAGTCTCTCTGACAGCAGATGAAAAGGGCGAAATCGCTAAACTGGCTGTTAAAGCGGATCAAGACTCGGCACTGGCTCAGGCAACTTGCCCGGTATCAGGTGAAAACCTGGGTTCAATGGGCGTGCCGATCAAGGTCTCAGCCGAAGGCAAGACTGCTTATCTTTGTTGCAAAGGCTGTAACAAAGACTTTGACAAAGACCCCAAGGCTGTATTTGCCAAGCTCGGCAAATAAGCACCGACTGGGCAAATTGAGTCATGATGGAATCGAAGGCGGCTAGGGTCAAACCTGCCGCCTTTTTTATTTATCAAAATCCATATTTTTCATGCAATCGCATCCCTATTCAGATTAACCACTTGCAATCACAAGATCGGTCCTGTCAGGACCATAACCTAGTAGAGTCCCGTCAGACTGCAGACTCTGGCCCAAGATTTGCTCTATAGTTGTGATGCACATATGCCGTGCATCTTGAGCTCAACGAGTCCCAACTCCATCTCAGGATATTGATCAAACACTTGAATCGATCCTACTTGTTCACGGGAGTCTCTCCAATCATGGCGGAAACGACACGTCTCAACGCAATTCGGGCAGTAACTGGTTGGAATACAACGGATCATCAGCCAGACATCAAGAATAAAAATATTCGCGAATACTTCGGCTGCAACGTCTTCTCTGACAAAGTTCTTCAGGCCAAATTGCCTGAGAATATTTACAAATCGTTACAGAAGACCATTAAAAAAGGTCAGCCGCTCGACCCAACGGTTGCGGATGTTGTTGCAAACGCCATGAAAGAATGGGCTTTGGAGCACGGCGCAACGCACTACACCCACTGGTTCCAGCCGATGACCGGCTTGACCGCCGAAAAGCATGACTCGTTCATCATGCCCACTGCCGATGGCGACATCATCACCGAATTCTCTGGCAAAGAGCTGATCAGAGGCGAACCAGATGCCTCCAGCTTCCCATCGGGCGGGATCCGTGCCACTTTTGAAGCACGTGGATACACGGCCTGGGACCCTTCCAGCCCTGCCTTTATTCTCGATAACGCCAACGGCACAACGCTTTGCATCCCGACTGCGTTTTGCTCATGGACAGGTGAGGCTCTTGATAAAAAGACCCCTCTGCTGCGCTCCATCGACGCCCTCTCGACACAGGCTGTCCGTGTCCTGAAGTTGTTCGGATCAAACGCATCTCGCGTAGAATCCACATGCGGCCCTGAGCAGGAATACTTCCTGATCGATCGCAACTTCTACTTTGCCCGTCTCGACCTTCTCAACGCCGGTCGTACCCTTTTCGGCGCCAAACCGCCTAAGGGTCAGGAGATGGAAGACCATTACTTCGGCTCGATTCCAGAACGCGTTCTGGCTTTCATGCAAGAATCTGAGCACGAGCTTTATAAGTTGGGCGTGCCTGTTAAAACACGTCACAACGAAGTGGCTCCTGCCCAATACGAAATCGCTCCTGTTTTCGAACAAGCGAACGTGGCCACAGACCACAACATGCTCGTCATGGAAACCATGAAGCGTGTCGCACAGCGATATGGCATGGAATTGATCCTCCATGAAAAGCCATTCGCTGGTGTGAACGGATCTGGCAAGCACGTGAACTGGTCCCTGGGTGATGACCAAGGTAATAACCTGCTTAGACCTGGCGATACACCTCACGACAACGCTCAGTTCCTGGTCTTCATGACGGCTGTCATCCGTGCCGTTTTCAAGTACTCCAAACTGCTCCGCGTTGCGATCGCTTCGGCTGCGAACGATCACCGACTGGGTGCCAACGAAGCTCCTCCTGCCATTATCTCCGTGTTCCTGGGCGACATGCTTCAGGACATTGTTGAACAAATCGAAAAGGGCGGAGCCACCAGCACAAAGACTGGCGGAGTCATGAAGATTGGTGCTTCGGTTCTGCCAAGCCTTCCTAAGGACGCAGGCGACCGTAACCGTACCAGCCCATTTGCCTTCACAGGTAACAAGTTCGAATTCCGGGCTGTTGGTTCGAGCCAGTCGATCGCTGGTCCAATCGTTGTTCTGAACACGATTGTGGCTGAAAGCCTCGATTACATCGCCACGGAACTTGAAAAATCAGGCAAGAAGGGCGATGCCCTGAACTCTGAGATTCAGAAATTGCTCCAGCAAATTATTGCTGAAAGCAAGGCTGTGATCTTCAATGGAGACGGCTACAGCGAAGCTTGGCACCAGGAAGCCGCTGTTCGTGGTCTACCTAACCGTAAGAACACGGTGGACAGCCTGCCTGACTTTGTCGCACCAGAGTCGATTGAACTCTTTGGCAAGTATGGTGTCTTCAGCGAACGTGAAATTCATAGCCGATACGAGATCCTTCTCGAAGGCTATAAGAAAACGATCAACATTGAAGCACAACTCACAGCACAGATTGCCAAGAAGCAGATTCTGCCTTCCTGCATTCGTTTTCAGACAGAGATTGCTTCAAACATCTCTGCTCTTAAAGCCGCTGGAGTGGAGCCATCCGCTTCTCAAGTCGATTTCCTCAAGGAAATTTCATCGCTCATCAGCAGTCTTCAGACTCGCAGTACAGAGCTTGTCAAAATTGCCGATCATCATGCCGACGGTGATTCCCTGGCACATGCCAAATACTCTCGCGACGTGATCATCCCTGCGATGGCTGCCGTCCGCGAAGTGGCTGACAAACTCGAAACACTGGTTTCAGACGACCTCTGGCCGCTCCCAACCTATCAGGAAATGCTCTTCATCAAGTGATGATGACTTCCTGAAAGTCTGATTCAAATTCAAAAGGCCTTGCGAATCTCGCAAGGCCTTTTCATTTCTATATCACAAAGTTCTATTTGAAAAACACTTGCAACATAAACACCCTTTTAGCGTCGTAACTTCAAACAGGCAAAAATCTGTCGCCAGTCTTCGCCAGACTGGCTTCGCGAAGTATGCGTCTTTGGCGCCTTTTTCTGGCCCTGAAAATTCCAAAACCGCAACTTATGAAAAGTTGGGCCAGAAGGATCAAGCCACCGTAGCGGCCAACTCTACCCTGAGTGACGACTGCTGCGAGAACCACGATGAGCCAGGTTGTTCCCAACGCACTTGCAAAATCTCGAAAGAATCGAAAAGCGGTTCGACGATCCATGTGATTAGCCCCCTCCCCTCCATGGCGACATATTCCAAGTTGCAATCCACCGCGAAGATTACGGTTTACCCTCAAAGTCCGGCTCATCTTTATGATCTGAGGCCGGTAATTCTTTTCGATGACGTCGAACTGCCTCCGTGAGAAGGAATTCGATCTGGGCATTTACGCTTCGCAAATCTTCGCTGGCCCAGACTTCCAACTCCTCGTAGAGACTAGGGTTGAGTCTCAACAGAAAGGCTTTACGTGATTTCATCAGGGCCGATCCTTATTCGGAAAATCCATTCCAAACCCATGGGGTAAGCCCGGATCGATGCACCGCTCGACCCGAGCCACACGCAAACCATTCGCTTGATCCATTATTCCCCGGATTAACCGCCGTATAATGTCCCTGCATTCAGCACCGGGCGAGCCTCTGATTCACCGCATAGTATCACAAGCAAGTTGTTAACCATGGCGGCTTTGCGTTCAGGATCAAGCTCGACAATATTCTTTTCAGAAAGCTCATTCAACGCCATTTCCACCATGCTTACAGCACCATGGACAATCTTCTGGCGGGCTGCAATGATCGCCTCAGCCTGCTGGCGACGCAGCATGACGCTGGCAATTTCAGGGGCATAGGCCAAGTGGGTAATCCTGGCTTCATCCACTTCCACCCCCGCTTTATGAAGCCTCTCGCGAAGTTCTGCCAAAAGCGTAGCGGCCACTTCCTCAGTGCTCTCCCGCAGAGTCAGCTCAGTTCTGTCGGCATCGTCACCTGATCCATGGTCGTAGGCATAAGCACCAGCCAGGTGGCGGACGGCCGATTCACTCTGGATATGGACATACTTCTCGACATTCTGGACATCAAAACTGGCCGCCGCAGTGTTATCCACCCTCCAGACAATCACGACCGCAATTTCAATCGGATTTCCGCGTTTGTCGTTCACCTTAAGTTTCGATCCCTCAAGGTTTTGAGCCCTTAGGGAAATCTTCCGTTTGCTGTAAAACGGGTTCACCCAATAGAAGCCTGCCTGACGAACAGTCCCCATATATGGGCCAAAAAAGGTCATCAAACACGATTCATTGGGCTGAATTGTAAAAAAGCCGTTACACCAGATCAGTGCAACTAAAAACATCGGAATCGCGATCAAAAACAAGATCGGAACCGCAACCGACACGACAAAAATGATCGGAGCGGCAATCAGCATGCCGATCGTCAAACACAAGTGGAACCAGCCGCTTCCGCCGACGATGTGTTTTTCCTGGGTCATCATATCACTCCTCTGAGTTCTCTGAAGTTGGAGGAAACCGAACCCATAACAAATATCATTGTGATATCACTTCAATAGAATGTCAATGGGGCATATAAAAAATCCCAACTGGCTTTTATGAGCCAGAAGGGATCTTGAAAAACGGCTTGGACCGGCCATAAGTGGTCCTTAAGTCTGCCAGTTGGGCTTATCTCTAAATTGCGAAGGATAGTCCACCGAATGGGATGATACGATGGAGCCGGCCTTTGCAGAGACCTTTGAGCCTGTATGGCCGGTAGAACGGTGCGGTAACGCCTTCAGATTCCGGACTTGTGAAAGCCGGAAGAACCTGGCGTGGCCGCTCAGCCCTTGAATTGACCAGTTTAGAAATCTCGAAACTCCTTCCTATCCTCAATACCGACCGGCTTCGGAAGCCTCGGCATTGCGTGTCCACATCTCGCCTGCTTCAGTTCCACGTCGTGTGTGCCCAGCATCGGGGGCCTCAGCCGAAATCCGGCTGGGATGGTTGGATGAAGCCTTAAGCTTCCTGTGAACCACCATCTTATACCGATGAGCAAACCGAATCTTTGACACACCAATGGTTTGCGTATTGAATACAGTAGCCATGCCTAAACCTCCCCGCGTATCGCGGGTTGAAACTGGGCGAACATTTGGAGCCCCCTTTGAGTCGGGTCGCCACCAAGGTTCGCCCGCGACCGCCGTTTTCTCTCGGTCGGTCGCCACATAAACCCCACTTGGGCCATGTGCCGCAGTCTTCTGCCAGAATATTGATACGCTCTTACATGTCAAATGGTTCGAAGCCAAAAGCCAGGTTGTCACGCTCAGATTGGAAGAAGCTACACTTACACTCTACTCGGGCAACATGCATCAGCCAATTGGTAAAATTTAAAAAGCCAAAGATTTTGATCAGAATACCGATTCCGCTCGTAAAAAGTTCTTCAGAATTTCATTTTGAAACCTCTAAATCACAGAAATCCTGTAATAATCAAGTTTACTTTGTTAGAATTCGATACTGTGTCTTAAAACGTTCAGGGAGTCGCATGCATGCTGATCGGCCTCATCTCAGACACTCACAATGAGGTTGCCCGGACATATCGGGCCCTTCGCACGTTTCAGAATCTCGGCGTAAAAGCCATTCTGCACTGTGGAGACCTGACTCGCCCACAAGTTGCTCAAACACTGATCACCAAAGAAATTCCAACTTATTTTGTTTATGGCAACAACGACGACTCCGATGAACTTGAATACAATCTTAAGTTGTTTGGTGGTATTGACTTAAAGTATTCTGGCATCATCACACTTGGCGACAAACGAATCGGTATGGCCCACGGCGATAGACCTGCCCATATGCAGAAACTCGCTGCAGCAGAGCCTGACTACCTGTTTTTCGGTCACTCACATAAGGCAACCGACTTTCAGCAAGGCCCCACCCGGTTCATCAACCCAGGTGCACTTCTCCGAGCACCCAAATGGACTTACGTCACCCTTGATCTCGCCACCGGTGAAATCCAGTGGCATGAGATCAAAGAAGATTAATCAGGCCGTAATCACTTACAGATTAAGTAATTACAGCCTTACACTGTTTTAGCCTTCTGCAACTACCGTATTGCTGAGCACTCCCAGACCGTCAATCTCAACTTCCACTACATCGCCCGGCTTAAGCCAGACTTGCGGCTTGCGGGCCATCCCGACTCCGGGAGGCGTACCTGTATAAATCAAATCCCCAGGCTCAAGCGTCATAATCTTAGAAAGATACGCCACAGAGTAAGCCACGTCGAATATAAGTTGCTTGGTATTCGAATCTTGCATTGTCTGACCGTTCAGCCTCAGACGAATACCAAGGTTGGATGAATCAGCCACCTCATCTTTGGTCACCATCACGGGCCCGACCGGTGCGAACGTATCGAAAGTCTTGCCAGCCATCCACTGCTTACCCGGTTTATTCAATTGCCAGTCACGCGCGGAAACGTCGTGCCCCACAGCATATCCCGCGACATAGTTCAAAGCATCGGCCTCTGAAACATGCTTGGCACGGGTGCCAATCACAACCACAAGTTCTGCCTCATAATCCACTTGCGTAGAGACATCAGGCAGAACGATCGCATCACCGTGGCCGATCAGGGCTGAGGCATATTTGCTGAAAAGGATTGGCTCTGGAGGAATCTCCATCCCGGATTCGATGGCATGGTCCCGGTAATTCAGGCCCAGACAGATAATCTTCTGGGGATCAGGAATCACTGCCAGGTGCGTGGCTGTTGCGACTTCATAAAACACCGTTCCTATACGGGATGCTTCCAAGCATCGCGAGAGCCCGCTCGCACCCATGGCCAGAATCGCTTTGAGACTCTCTGGCAATGTCGGGTCAGCCGCAATAAGATCCACGTAACGCCCTTCCACAAGTGCACATACACGCGGGCCTTGTTGGGTTTGAATCGTTGCAATCTTCATTTCAGGAACAGCCTTCCGTATCGTTTTTCAAGGCAGTGAAGCAGCAGAAAACCTACCACTTCCAAATATTGATCAAACAGCCACAACCCATGGCAGTACATGGGCATAGATCCAGACAATCGCCCCCACGATCAGCGCCAGAGCGATCGAATGCACCATCACAGCCCGTAAAATGGGCCCTTCCTGGCCGTGTTCACCGGTGGCTGCTGCTGCAACCACAATCGACTGGGCGTCGATCATCTTGCCCATCACTCCACCCGTGGTATTGGCTGATGCCATCAAGAGCGGATTAAGCCCAAGTTTCTCAGCCGTAATCACTTGCAAGTTTCCAAACAGGACATTCGAAGCCGTGTCCGATCCCGTCAGGGCAACTCCCAGCCAGCCAAGCAATGCGGCAAAAACTGGGTAAAAATTCGCGCCTGTTCGTGTCATAGCCAGTCCCAAAACCGCATCCATACCGGCGTATTTTGTCACATAGCCCAGGCAAAGCATTCCCAAAATCGCGGCTATGGCAGGCTTTAGCCGCCATAAGGTCTGTGTGAACATGACAAATAACCGCCGCGGTTTTAAACCGAGATAGAAGCCTGAAATCACCGCTGCGATCATCGTTGCAGTGCCGGTGGAACTGGCAGGAACGATATCGAGAAACGCATCTTCCAAATCTTTTATAGGATCAGGTGTCGCCCTTCCTGAGAGGGATTCGCCTTTGGCGACCATTTTGTGGAGACCTGGCATGGGCTGACGAAAGTCTCCGTGATCGGCGAAAAACTTCTTCACTGGTGGAATTCCCCAGATCAGGACCATCACGGTCAGAATCGCGAACGGTGCCCAAGCTCTGGCAACGATTGAAAATGGAAGTTTTTCAGCACGTATGGTTGGGGCAGGTTCATCTGGAAAATGCCACTCATGCTTTGGCTTCCAGAACTTAAGAAGGATGACTGCTGCCAGAAGACTTGAAAGCGACGAGACGATATCCACCAGTTCAAACCCGACATGGTTCGACCAGAACCATTGAACAAAAGCGAACACTCCGCCAATCACGGCCAAAGCAGGTGCGATACCCAAGGCTCCGCGAGTCCCACTCATCATGGCGACGAGCCAAATCGGAATGATCAGCGATACAGGTGGCAGAATTCGTCCAGAAATTGCGGAAATCGCTTCCACATCAAGACTTGTGACAGCACCCAAAGTGCGTATGGGGGTACCTAGGCCACCCCATGCTACGGGTGCCGTGTTCGCTACAAGACATAAAACGGCTGCCTGAAACGGCTTAAATCCAAGGCCAACGAGAAAAGCGGCAGAAATCGCCACAGGGGCACCAAATCCAGCAGCCCCTTCGATAAAAGCTCCAAACGAGAACGCCACCAAAACAGCCTGAATGCGACGATCGCCAGACAGACCAGCGATGGATGCCTTCATGACCTCAAACTGGCCGGTTTCCACTGCTATATCGTAGAGGAAAACGGCCCCTGCTATAAGCCAGATGATCCGAAAAAGGGAAAACACTGCGCCCACAGCCGTAGCTCTGGCCGCCAGCTCTAAAGGCATTTGAAATACAGTAGTTGCGACAATGGCCGCAGTGATCAAACCAGCCCAGGCTGACTGCCACGCATTGGCTTTACCAGTGATTAAAAGACCGAGCAGCACAACAAGCGGTAGTGCTGCGATGGCGGTCGATATCACCCAATAGCCGGTGGGATCGTATTGCTGGATCCAAATCGGATTAGTCATATGAATTTAACACCCAACTGATTCTGGATTAGAGGTTTATGCGTTATTTTAGACTTTCAGGCCTGCGGCAGCCGCTTCATCAAGAATCCATACCACGCGATCGGCAACCGTTTGCAACAACGACGCCGGAACATTTGATCCAGGAGCACCTTGCAACGATGCAGCAACGGCTTCAGCCTTATTTTTCCCGAACGCCAGGATCAGAATCTGGCGAGCTTTCAGAATTTGCCGGGTTCCGACTGTCAGTGCATGCGTTGGAACCTTATCGGCACCTCCAAACGCAGGACCAGCGTCTGTACGCGTTACAGGATGAAGCTCAATCAACCGCGTAGGGAGGTCAACGGCTTCAGCCAGATCGGCCTCAAACGGCTCATTAAACCCTATATGGCCATTCCGCCCAATTCCAAGCAATTGTAGATCAAGGCCGCCCGCCTCTTCAATCCATCGGTCGAACTGATCCGCGTGTTCTGTGGAAGCCGATGCAGGTACAGTTCCATCCAGCACATGCGTCTGATTTGCGGGAATGTCCACATGCTGAAACAAGTGGTGATTCATAAACCAGCGATAACTTTGATCGTTTAATGGGCTGATCGGATAGTACTCGTCAAGGTTGTAAGTCGATACGGAGCTGAATGATAAGCGACCTGCTTGAGACTGTCTCACCAGTTCCTGATAAACCGGAATCGGCGTTGAGCCTGTGGCTAGACCAAGAATCGGATGGTTCTTCGACCTCATGACCCCCACAATTCGCTCAGCGGCTGCGATGCAGGCGTCCCCGGAATTTTGATAAACAATGACTTCAGCAGCAGATTTCATAGAAAGGTGGCGAGGGGTGTCGGCGGGCATGATGGATCAGACCTGGATGAAATTCGTGTGAGCGGGCTTTGGAGCAGGGCTTTATAAACTAATCGAAATTCGTCTCACGCGAAAGTGATTGACGGAAAATGATTGATATCTAACCACATCTTTAGCGATGGACACCCATGTATCCAAATGAAGCGACAGCATCAAAACTGTCGCTTCCAATGGCTTTAAGTTCGCTTACTTTTTGGCTTCAGCCGGTGTCTCTCGCCACAACCACTTGAGGGAATCAGGCAGAATGGCGCGGCCATGCAAGTTCGAGTGAAACCCTTCACCCATCACAAATTGATAGTCGTATCCTGAGTATCTCAAAGCCTTTGCCATCTGCTGGTTAGCAAGTGGCCAATTGCCGTTGGCGTTGTCGAGATCGTTTGATCCATCCTGTAAGAAAACGCGAATCGGCTTGATCGGAGTCTTACGAATCAATGCGGGATAATTGTGGCCACCTTCACGCATCGTCTTCCCATGAGCGATGTTCGTGAAGCTGCCCACCCAGGACAACACCTTCGAGAACTGGTCAGGCCGCTCCCAAGCGACTGTAAACGCACAAATTCCGCCTGAACTGATACCGGCAATGGCCCGCCCGGCAGCATCATGGCGAAGTTTCCACTGCTTCTCGGTTTCTGGCAGAATTTCTTCCATCAGGAATCGGGCATACTGGTCCGAAAGTGTGTCATATTCAAAACTTCGGTTCGATTTGCCACTCTCCAGCTTACCAGGCTCGATAAAAATCCCAATCGTGACAGGCATCTCCTTAGAGGCAATCAGGTTATCGAATACTGTCGGGACAAAATCTTTATAGCTTTGACCATCTTGAAACACCATCACACAGGCCGCTTCTTTGGGATCATATTGAGCCGGCACATATACCCACCATTTGCGGCTCGTATTTCCGAAGACCTTTGAGCGAAAAACGCCCATCTCTTTTAGAACGCCCTTGGGTTTGGATGCGTCCGGAAGGTTTTCATGGTGCTCCAGATAAACTTCCAGAGTTCCTGATGAAAGTTGCTCATCGCCAATCCGATACGCCCAATTCCATGCTGAACTCGGCTTCAGGCCAACAGATGCAACATACAGATTCGTCTCTCCAATGCGTGTCAAAGGCAAGGTCAGATCCCGGAAAGTGTCGACCACCACAGGCGCAGCAACCGGCTTTTCCACTTCGATCGCTACGGCGACATTGATCCCTTCCACCTTTGGTCTGGCGCCCTTCTTCAGGTCTTTACTTCCAAACCACTTACGAACCTCTTCCGCGAGTTTTACAGCCGCATCGCCCGTGGGTTTTGCGTTCAGTCGATCCGCCAATGTGGCATGATCAAACGGGACTGACTCCTGTGCTTTGATGGGTAAACCAGCGAAAACAAGCACGCTCATCACCGCTGATATCAAAAACCGGCGACGCTTCGAAACGAAAATCTGCATGGTAGATGCTCTCCCTAATTGGTTGACGACTCACAGCACTGTCAATTCCATTGAGGAATTTCCAACTCCTCCGCAACTAAAAACGATTATAGTGAATTAAAGGTTTGAGTCATCCGCAGTTTCGGATAACTTACCCCGTCGATTCAACAGTTCGATTCAAAGCCGCTCCCAAAGTCACGGAAAACTCTATGCCCAATGTGATTGTCGTTTGTGCCAATGGTCTCCAGACAGCCTATCTTGGCACTTACGGCAACCCGTGGATCCACACCCCCAACATTGATCGAATGGCCGCCCGGGGCGTTGTGTTCGACTGGCACTTTCCAGACAATCTCACCACCCTTCCAGCACGCAGGTCATGGTGGTCTGGCCAGTACACAATCCACGACCCACTCAAGAGTTGGGGGCCTCTTGAAAATGCTCAGGAACTCGAACTGCTCTCTCTGTTAAAAACAGCCAAGGTTCGCACAACACTGATCAGCGACTGTCCTTACATTAACGATCCTTCGATGGGCTTTGCACGGGCTTGGTCCGAACGAATCCTTGTTCGTGGATCAGGTTACGACGCATGGTGCGACCCTGAAGTTGTAAAAGTCGACTGTCGAAAAGAATCTGAACTGCCTTTGCCGCCGGAAGAGGATCCGAATTACGAGACCTGGAGAGAGCGTTGGAACGACCTCCTGCGTAATCGTAAAAAAACCGGCAGGCTTCACGATGAAAGCCAGACCGGGGTTGCGCAAGTCATTACCAAAGCAGAGGATTGGCTCAGTAAACAAACTCCGGATTCCACGCCTTATCTGCTCTGGCTTGATATTTTCTGCCCGCACGGACCTTGGGATCTTCCGGAAGTCTATCGCGACTATTATGCCGCTGACCGGGCCGACCACTTCGAGATCCACGAAACTGGCGATCTTTTACCCACTAAACCATCTGATACCAAAAAGATACGCTCGCTCATCGACGTCCCCGGTGGATGGGTTGGCGACATCATCACCGACGACGAACTGATCCGGCTTCGCAAAACTTACGCCGGAGCCGTCACCATGCTTGACACCTGGATTGGCCACTTGATGAACGACCTGGAGGAAACCGGACTCTGGGATGACACCATTATCGCCTTCACCTCAGATCAAGGCGAACCCCTTGGTGAGCATGGGTTTGTGAGAAGACCCGTGGCCAACGTACACGAAGAACTGGCCCATACACCTTTGATCGTAAGATGGCCTGACCTGAAGGAAACAGGTCAAAGGATCGGCTCACTGGTTCAGTCCATAGATTTGTCGGCCACCATCCTCAACTCTTTTAACTTAGAAACTCCGAACCACTGGCATGGCAAAGATTTAAAGCCTCTGATCATCGACCAGGAGACGCCTTGGCGCGAGATGGTCATCACCGGGATGGATAACGATATCTATGCCATCAGGACCCACGAGTGGATGTTGATTCAGCACGCTGAAGCCGACCCGGATGAGAGCGATTCCAAAGAAGAGCCTGACGACATCTTAGACACCGAACTGGATAAGCCGGAACTCTATATCAAGCCTGAAGATCGGTGGGAACGTCACGACGTTTCCTCAATGAACGAAGACGTCGTAGAAGAGCTTTCCGTCCAGTTGAATCAGATCCTTGAAAAACTCTCAGAAGCCGCGGATTAAACCCTGAGAGCTTCAGGCCAATGGGCCTATCTCGTGAGGCTCATTTCGCCGCCCGCCCATGTCTGTCGCTTGGGGGGAACCACTTCGTCCTGCTCAGTCCATATCGATCGCAAACCCTTGCCAGCACGTGACCACCAACCTCGTGTAGAAGGACTTTCAGTCGCTTTAACTTGAGACTCTGATGGAACTGCCGCTTTCGATTCACTGGCCAGACGAGCTGCTGTCATCGAGGTCTGTTGAACCGTTAGATCTCTGAGCGGAGGAGGTTTCACAACCCCCAAGTCAGGACGTGGTTTAAGCTGCTCCGAGACACTTGAGATCGCGACTTTAGGCGACTCCACTGGACGACCTACCAGCTCAATCGCCGGCACCTTATGACTTGCCCAAGGATTCGCCGTCTGGCTTCTAACCGCAGTGTAAGACGCTGGAAACTGGATCGGAGGCAAACTTGCAATTCGACTTGAATTTGGAACCGGATTCGATTGCGACCGACGTCCCAAATTATCATTAACTGGCTGCACTTGAACGACTTCTGAATGAGACTCAGCAACAGGAACAGGCCCGGCTAACGTCCGGCCACTTGCTCCCTCAGAAACCACAGACTTCGAGGCTCCCTTTAACCGCCAGTCAAAGAGTCCACCAGCCGCTGAACGAAGAGATTTCAGGCCAGAATCTTGATTCGTTTGACCTTCATTTTCAGCGACCAAGGATCGACGTCGAAACGGGTTAAGTGAATTCACCCTATCCCCAATCACACCAGACCAATTTTTAACACCACTTTGAGGAACCATCACCGATTCATCCTGCCCTACCCCTGGCTCTTCAAGAAGTGGCTTGAGCACAGGCACAGCCTCTTCTGTGATTGCAGGAGCCGCTGCTGGCTCGACCGGCTCGTTCGGGCCAACAGCTTCTGACACGGAAGCCTTGATATCCACTGGCTTTGCATCCACCAGATTCGCTGGCTCAGCAACCGGGGCTGATGATCGTTCCACACCCTTGTCGGATGTTGAATTTAAAACCGGGCTGGATTCAGGTGCGGTGACCGGATTCGATGGAACATCTGGTAAACCAGGTATTTGCAACTCTGGGGCAGGAGTCGGCGGAGGTGGTTCAGCGGATACTTCTCCAGCAGGCTTCGCAGGTTCCTCCAAAGTCTCCTTGATCGACGATTTCAAATCTGTTTTTGCAGAATTTTCGAGCTTCGGTTCCACTACATTTATGACGACTGGTGGCTGAATCGGCACGATCTGAGGCATTGGTTCTGTTGTTGACCCATCTAATATCGGCTTCGGATCAGCCAATGCCACTCTCTCAACCGGACTGCCTGCGATTAAGGGTAAAGGAGTAGGAGCTTCCGGCTTCTCAACAATCAGAGGTGGCAAAGCGGGTATCTCAAGCGCGACCCTCGGGGCTTCTGGAACGATCAAAGGCGCATTTTCAAGCTCTTTGATCGTGGCCTCTTTCAAGGTTTTAGCCCGACCAGGATTCACAGGCTTTTCCACTTTCGCCACCAACTCTTCCGCCGGTGCTGCTGGAGCAGGCTCCTGAACGGGCACTTTCGGCTCGATTTGGACAGGTTTCGGAATCGCTGTGACCGTCGGTATCACCGGAACCTCTGGCACTGCTGGCAGTGGAGTCGGTACCGGCGCAACTTCTTTCAATACTGGTAATTGAGAAACCTCCGGCTTCGGTTCAGCCCTGACAGGTTCAACCACGTCGGGTTGAACTGGCTTGACCACAGGCGGCTTCGCCAGATTCTCCACCGGTACTTGAACTGGTTGACTCGGCGAAGGGGTTGAAGGTACGAGGATCGGGGGCGGGGCCGATCCTTTATCCACCTGTTCGTGATTCTTCTGAATCGGTTCAGCTGAGTCTTTTACCACAACAGGATCTGTCGAAGGCTTCGCTGGCTTAACCTGTGGAATTTCGCTTACAATTTGCGGCTTCGGCTCCGCCTCTTTCAGCTTAACTTCCGCTTCCAGCTTAACTTCAGCGATTCTCGAAACTGGGGCCTGCTGAGGCTGGTCTGAATTCGCTGCGGCCGCCAATGCGGCAACCGCTGAAATGGCTCCGGCAGAATTCTGGGATAGAGTCGCCCAAGTAGATTTATCAATCGCTGGCTCAACTTTATCGACTGAGACCTTCGCCACATCATCCTTTGCTATCGTGACTTCTGTGACTTCTACCAGCTTGTCAGTGTTCGCTGATATGGATTTTTCAGGCTGCTCGGCTGGATCGTTATTTTGAGCGTTTATGGTTTCGGGCTGACCGATCTGGACCTTCAGAGGTCGATCTTCTCGCTGAGCAAGATTCGGAAAGAGTTGCGTGAAACGAGATTTCACATGATCTTCAGAAGGCTTTTCCGGCCATTGATTTGGATCATTTACCACAGCCACACGACCGGTGTTTGATGTCTGCCCTGAAGCCTTAACCAATAACGAGGACTGGGCAGAGGCAAACGGATGTTTCTCAACCGATTGATGTTGCTGATGTACGCAACCGACCGAAGTCAGGCATACGAGACCAGCCAAGCGCATCCGATTTTTTTTTGATTGATCCAGTCGCATGGCGACTCCTTCGCCTCAGTCACACACCTCACGCGTCGGCAATTACATAACCAAAACGCGCAAGATCCTACATACTCGATATCGTCATTCCAATCATCCCAATCCAGAAAATCCGACTGGATCCGATCAGACTCATAAAGACCTCAACAAAAAAAGCGAACATTTAACGAATATAAGTTCCGAATCGATTCTGGTCGATTCGATTCAATCAAGTTTTGTTTGACCCCCCAGACTCTATCTCACATACTATAGGAGATGGCGATGTGTGACGCGACAATCAACTTTTGTCCCGATTTCTGCCGTTCGACTAACCAGCTTGCTTAGCTGTAAACATCTTGAACTACAACATTTGGGTGTATGATGAGTCTTGATATTGGCCGACTTGGTGACCCTGGTTTTGATGCTGTCTGCGATGTCCTTCTCAAAGGCGTCCGCAAAACTGGTACCCATGCACACCTGATTGACATTCGAGAAGCACTTAAACCTGCTGTCTCAAAAGATCGCCCACTGGTCATGCTTTGCCCCCATGCCGACGATGGAGCTATTTCGGCTGGCTGTCTGATCCATGAATACGCCGTTAAGCTCGATATTCCCGTTTCGGAAGTGCTCGTCTTTGCTGGAGAGCGAAATGTCGACGCCCCCTGGCTCAACGAAACCAAGAAGATCAGCGTTCGCGAAGCCGAATTCCGGCTCGAGTGCAGCGTTCTTGGGTCTGAAGCCATCTGCTGGGACCTTGAGGCTTATCGCTCGCCTGGTTATCACCCGACTCAAGCTGATCTTGCGAAAGTGATCGACTGGTTCTCCAGAGTGCGTCCCGGGGCGCTCATCGTTCCGCCTGCAACGGATGGCCACATGGCTCACCGAATGACCCGGACACTTGCTGCATTGGGACTTCTGGGAGCTGAACTTAACAGCACCTTGATCCTCAGTGGATGGACTCCCTGGGGCCCCCTGCCCCGACCAAACGCCTACTTCACTTACGACGAAAAACTGGCCCACACCAAGGCCTGGGCGATCAACTGCCACGCCTCTCAGGTCAGGCTCACCGATTACACCGAGTTTTGCGAACATTTGGGCCAGGCGTACGCCTCGCTCGTTCGCGAATGGGCTGAAGGACACAGGCTGCCTTCCGGAAGGTCTCAAAAAGAGACCAGCTTCGTGGGCGTGGAATTGTTCCAGATCGAACATTTCGAGCCAAGTCTCGCTGAAGGGCCAGCTGCCGACCCGATGCAAGTCGCATTGGGAATTCTGAATGGCCAACTCTCGGCGGAATCGATTCTGACCTGCCACGATTAATCCCATATCACTCTGACTTATCCTTTCAATCCGGACACCGAGCAAACACTCGGTGTCTTTTTTATTTGGACCATCGCTTCAAAACTCGGTCTGGCCTGACCGGAATATCTTTTTGACTCGGGTCCATAACTTCGATCCAATCCTACTTCGGCCTGAATTGGCATATAAAAATACTCCACTTTCCTGAAACTGTATCAGATCATTGTGCAGGTCGAACGGTGACTGGTACCGATTTTCAGGCTTTTCTTCGAGACATTTACACAGAATGTCCATGAATTTTGGCGGTATTCTGGATTGCAGGTTTTTCAATTCCAAGATGGGTTTATCATGGCACAAATTCATCATCAGTTCCCCGACAGAATCCATCAAACGAATTTTTTGGCCGTTCAGCATCTCTCCAAGAATTAGCCCAATGGCATAAATATCGGATCGGATATCGACTCGAATGTTGGCAGATAGAACCTGTTCAGGAGACATATATGAAGGTGTGCCAAGCCAGAATTCACTCAACGAATCCAGGGTCTGCTCTTCTTCCAATAAATACCCTAGTCCAAAATCGGTGATTTTAGGAATATGATTTTCATAACTGAATGATTTTGTATTCGTTTGATGATCTCGTTTTGCAATGATAATGTTCGCAGGCTTCAGGTCTCGATGCACCACTCCGTTCTGATGGAGGTAATCCAAAGCTGAGGTCAGGTTGATTGCCCATTCGACACAAAGCTCAAGAGGAAGCCCATTGGGATGTTTTCGGATCCATTCACGCAACGTCTTGCCAGTCTCAAACGCGCTGGTCATATAAGGCACGCCATCGACATGCCCTATATCCTGCACGCTAATAATGGAAGGATGTTGCAATCGGAAGGCCATTCGGGCCTCCCGATGGAACCGGCGCATCGCCTTTTTATTCAGCATGCGATCGGTGCGCGGAACTTTTAAAGCAACATCAAGTCTCTTTGAACCATCATTCGCCTTGTAAACAATTCCAAAGCCGCCGTGAGCGATGTAATGGCGGATCAGAAAAGGCCCGAATGAATCTCCGGGCTGGAGGACGATGATTGGATCGCTATCCTCATCGCTGTAGCCATCATCATCATCATCATCATCATCATCGAAACTGGGCGTATCCCTATCAAATAGAGTGTCGATCTTACGATTGGATTGATGGAAGATCTGCTTCAGCAGTTCTTCCATCAACTTGTGTTCACCATTTTTTTCAGGATTGTCAAAGTCGATGAATCGATCGCAGATTCCGTCATTCGGAAATAATGGCGTCCGATCTGATTCGGATTCTGGCGAATCCGGTGGATTTTGTCCGGACCCTGATTCAGCATTATCATGAGTTTGAAACATGAGACAGTCCAGGCATCTTGTTTGTCAGGAAATGACATCTTATAAATCCATTTAAATACATAGATTCATCAGCAGTTTGTAAAGATCTATACCAATTGCTCGGTGTAGATCTTTTCTGATAAAGTCTCCGGAATTGGCATCGAATCCGTTTGGATTCAACCCAAAAGGATGAAACTAGACGATCGATTCGCCAAGATTGAATCGCAGTTTGCAGACAGTCCGGAAAAGCAGGCCTCGAACCGACGATTCTGTCCGGCCTGTTCGTTTACAGATCTCACTTAATGGTAACTCATCATCATATCTCATACGAAAGACATCATGTTCAATCGTACTCATTTCAGTCAGTTTGCTCAGCACTCGCTGCCTGAGTTCATCGTGCAACAATGAAGCGGAATGGTCATGAGACCTGGGGTCGCGGGTGTCATAATTCAACTGATCAAAAGTACCATGGTTGTAAATCTCCCGCGCGTGGTGCTGAACCCGATGCTTCATCACCCCAAGCATCCACTGGAAGACCACTTTCTGAGGTTTCCCGACAATATCTGAGAGCTTTGAGACGGTGACCAGGAGGGTTTCCTGAACCAGATCCGAGGAATCGAGACGTTCTCGCATTCGTGGGCCGATCATTCGTCGGGCACTTGATTTGAGATCGTCGCGATAACTTTCGATTGAGACATCCATGTCCGATAAATTGGCTGCTTCTTGCAACGGTTTATCCGTAACCGTCAAGTAGGCAGAGTGAGCGGAGTCATCTGAAAATATCGGCTGATTCATGGGTGCCAGAACCTTTTTTGAACGATGAAACGGGTAAGAACTACGGATTCGTATCCCTTGACCTGAACAACTTTACTCGAAGTCAGACCAAACTGATGGAGAAGACTGTCAGGAGTTAGAAAAGATCGCGTAATACACCAACTACACTTGTCAGTTTAACCTACAACCACATGATTGGCAAGATCCTTGTTGGGACTAATCCAAATCGCATGCTTAGATCCAAGAGTCGATTCACCTGGATTAATCCGCCAGAAAAATTTCCCGAATATTCTATACTCTTTAGAGAGAGAGAGAGAGAGTGTGTGAGGGATATGACTGTATTGGCGACATTCTATATCCTGTAGGGCAAGAGATACGCTCAATCCGGAAATCCAACCTACTACTACTAACTTAACACTAACCTTGTTTATGCGGAACGCATCATTTTTATATCGCGAATGGAAAAATCTGGAAAACAAACCAGAAGGTCGGCATGAGGCAGAAGGAAATCATCGATTCGCAATATGCTGGCTTGCGGACACACCTGTTTTAGCATCTGTGAAGAATTCGGCCTTTGGCAGCTCTATCAGATGGCTGGTATAAAGACGCCTTCGCACTGAGCCTTAGCATGAGAGGTGTTGGCGTGCGTTTTTTGGAAATCGAAAGTGATTCTTGGATTATTTCGGAGCAGAATTAAGAATCTATAAGACGACACGAGTTTACGCTTGTTTCAAACTAAACTGAAGCTTGATCTTTCTATATATTCAGGCTTAAGACGGCCTTGGTTTACGCTTACTTAGAATTACACTCGAAACGCGATTTTTCGCTGACATTTGTATCTTGACGACTCCAGTTTACGAACCATACAAAAAGTCATTAACTATCTACAATCAAACACTTTACCAAATAATGTCAGCAAAATTTTATTTTTGTTTTATTTTATTGGATATCCTGATATATTTTCTCGGTGTGGAGTTGTGGTATCTGAACTTTTCTCCGCCCTGAAGGTTCAGGTTCGCAATCCAGAGAATTAGATGCTTCAGGACAAAGAAAACAACGGATTCGATCAAGACGGCCAGGGCGATTCGCTCTCGGGGAAACCGCATGAGAACGAATCGAAATTTCTGGACTCGCTGAATTCGCTTGATGAGAGCGAAGCATGGACCATGTTTTTCAAGGAATTTTATCCGCTTGTTTTAAATTATGCAGGGAGGTATGGAATGAAAGGCGAAGATCGGGAGGAGATTGGGGCGAGAGTGATTTCGCGACTTTTCCAGCATATCTCGAAAAATAAATTCCAGATCAATGGCTCGATCAGGAGCTATCTATCGACCGTAGTGAAGCATGAAGTGATCGACTATTTCAAGGAGACAAATCGGTTTTACGGCAACGGATCGGCGATATTGAGCCCCTTGGCGAAAAACCTTATTGCACAAAACGATGAGAAGTATAATGAAAATGGCGAACCAATTGACCCGGAGGTTCAGCACAAGCTCCAAATCCTTCAGAAAGCCATGATTGAAGTGAAGAAGCGAGTGGAGGCAAGGAGCTGGCAGATTTTCTGTGATGTCACGATTGAAGAGATTCCTGGCATAGAAGTGGCAGAGAAGTATGGGATTAAGCCACAGACAGTCTATCAGCGAAACTTTCAGATTCTTCGGATGATCAAGGAGAGATGCGATTTGGAGTAAGGAATAGGGGATTGATAAGCCGCTTCGATTGAGAGACCCGAGAAAATAGTCTTGAGCATGCTGGACCATTGGGCAGAAAATCGAAGATCCACAAAGCATGAAAGTGATACTCGAATCGCTCCATGACGACATGTTTCGTTTCCAGCCATGGGGCATGACGGCATAAGATGTCTCTTTCATGAATTATTGGCTCATACCGGATTCCGGGGTGGTCTTCTCCAGCACTATCTTTTCCGGGCTAAAGGTCCGTGATTCTACAGCCCAGGCCAAAGACCTCGTTGTATATCACATCTTTTGGGTAATTTTCTGGGATTAAAGTATAACAGCTTGATCATACAGGCTTTAAGCACCAACGGTGCGGTCCATACCAGCCTAGGACGTGCGGACGAACCAAGAAGAATCCCTCCTGTCTCCGTTCGCGGACCAAAGGTCCGCGAACGGAGACAGGAGGGATGGTAAAGCTATATTTTATAGTGGCTTACGCCGTCCTTGGGCGTTGCCCAAGGCTGGTATGGGACGGGCCTTTGGCCCTCAAACCAAATCATTGATCTTTCGATGTCTTGGGGCTTTATAACTTATGCGTATCAACGAGGGCCGCTGGCCTTGGTCATAAAGCCTCAATCCTTTAAAAAACCGAGACTTAGGAACAGGCCGAGAATAACTTCCGGTTTTTCAAAACCAACGGAGGTTAGCGTCAGGCTGGGACTTTTGATGTCCTTCGGACATAGCTATTAATA
>Ga0208720_1000022_pt1 | contig 43944 bp, 26 predicted proteins | sample LakMenEpi20Apr10_FD_150716 | JGI IMG/M metagenome (GOLD analysis project Ga0208720, IMG submission 150716) | Freshwater microbial communities from Lake Mendota, WI - 20APR2010 deep hole epilimnion (SPAdes) | ecosystem: Environmental > Aquatic > Freshwater > Lake > Epilimnion/Euphotic zone ...
GCTTCATCAGTCCAGGCACTCGAACGGTTTGATCCGAAGAATTTGCAAATACGTTCGGAGTTTCCGGCTTGCCCCAGCCTTTTACAAACGCATAACCACCGCCATTTTCCACTCGGCCCTGCATCAGGTTGAGATTTGAGGGCTGAGCAAGATGCCCAAACCCTGCCACATCGGCCCATGCTGTTAAAATGGCCTGATCCAGATTGTTTTTCGCTGCTAGCGACTTAAAATCAGGCTTTTCAGGATGAGCACGCAAATATTCAATTGCGTTCAAATAGGCTGAAGAACGCTGCAACTCCAAGCGTTTTTGAGCTAAAAGAGTCGCAGAATTATCGATCTTGAGAAGCGGAATCGGAACCAGGCCAGGCTTTTCAAGCCTTGGATTATTCCAGAGATATTTGGTTTCGCCCACAGTTTCGCCAATAGTGAGGGAAGTCAATTGCAATTTGACTGAAGCTGCGTTTGGGGTTTTCTGCAAGACTTCTGTGACGTTCACACTTTGAGCGACTGGATCCTGTGTCCCAAGCCAAGGCTTAAAGTGTCCTACGCTTCCGAACTTCGTCAGAGCCTTCTGCCAATTCTGGATTTCCAGTGCCAGTGGCTTAATGCCATCCGCCTTGGTGATTTTCCATTGCGATTGCAAATGCTTCCAGATCGGCGAATCAGTTTGCAGATTCAGGTGATTCCAAAGAATCTGAATATATTTTGGGCTGAGTTTTTCTTTCTCGGCAATTTCGGAGATGGCTTTTGCGTCCGACTTGCCTGAATCACGCAGAACGATCAAAGCATTTAAATATTGTGCGACAGGAATTCGGCCACCGGCGTTCGTGTCCCATTCCAGTCCTTGCAGAAGGACGCGGGTGTGGCCTTCCGGGTCGGTCCTCAAGCGATAAAACTGACGAATTCCGTCCAGAAGTTCATTCGTCCAATCTGCTTGTGTAGTCTTGGCTGAAAACTTTGTTCCGGTAGGGAGCATCACCAGATGTGACGCAATCCCTTTGGAGGCTTCCATGTATTTTTCAAGCAACGCTGGAGACATCACCAACGCGTCACCAACGTTTGTAAATCCTTCTCCAGCAGCACCATCCGCAGGAAACTCCCGGGTCGGCTTTAAATCAATACCTGTCAAGTCACGAACGGTATTGTCGTATTCCACGTTGCTCAAACGTCTTAAGAGCACCGGGCCAGGGTCGCCCGCATTCGCCAGTGCTTCCGCTCTCAGGTATGACTGAATCCATCCTGTGATTGCCAACTGGTCCTCTGCGGATGGGCGAGACTTGTTCTTGGGCGGCATTTCGCCGGCTTGAATCTGCTCCAGCGCGTGTTTCCAAATTTCTGGCGATTTCCGGATCTCTTTCAAACTCAAGAAACGCTCCAGATCCAAATCGCCTTCCTGCTTCTCTGTGCTATGACATCCCAGACAATGCTTTTTCATCGTCGGTCGGGTTTTTTCAGCAAATTGTCTGGCCAATGAATCAAACGAATCTTCAGCCACAGCCGTTTCAAAGCTTGGCAATATGGCACAGAAAGTGAGAAGCAGCAGGAGGTTTCGAGCATTCATCTGTATGGCATCCGTGAGGAACGGCACTGGCAGGTAATCTGCATCATACGTGATTCCAGAAAGATGCGAAAGACTTTTTCTAAATTCTTCTTGCTTGAAGCAGAATACGGAAGATTGACAACCGTGGTCATCACTCGCATAATGCCGTTCAAGACTTTCGGCTTTGTACCATGATCACAGACTATCGGAACTAGGAAAAATGAGACCCTCCAGCAATTTGATCCGATGCCTGATTCTGAATTTGATAGTTGGTGTTATCGGATCTAAATATGTTATCGGGCTTGAGAATCCACCGATTTATGATAGCGAGCAATCGGCTGAAAAACCAATTTCGGGGTCGGATGCGATCAAAAGGATAACCGTGCCAGTTGGTTTTGAAGCAAAACTTTTTGCAGATGAGCCCATGGTTCGGAATCCGATTGCATTACAATATGATGGACAAGGCCGACTTTGGGTCGCTGAGAATTACACTTACGCAGAGCGGGGGCTTAGAATAGATCCAAATCTGCGAGATCGACTCGTCATTTTTCAAGATACAAATGAGGATGGAAAAGCGGATAGTTCGACTGTTTTCTCAGACTCTCTCCATAATCTCACAGGTTTTGCAATTGGAAGAGGAGGCGTCTGGGCGATTTGTCCACCTCAGTTGCTGTTCATCGCCGATAAGAATCAGGATGACAAGCCAGATGGCTCACCTCAAGTGATTCTGGATGGTTTCACAGTGGCCTCGGAAAATCACCATAATTTTGCAAATGGGCTGAAGTTTGGTCCCGATGGTTGGCTTTATGGCCGGATTGGCGGAAGTGCGCCTGCTTTTGTTGGGAAACCGGGAACCGCTGAACAATCTCGAATTCCAATTTACGGAGGCATCTGGAGATATCATCCCAAATCCAGTCATTTTGAAGTCCTCACGCACGGTACAACCAACCCTTGGGGGATGGATTGGGACCAGAACGGCGAGGCTTTTTTCGTAAATACGGTCAATGGACAACTATGGCATCTCATCCCTGGTTCGCACCTCGACCGATTGCATACAGTGGACCCAAATGCAAACGCCTATCAATTGATGCAGCAGACCGCTGATCACTTTCATTATGATACGGGGCAAGGCTGGATTGCATCACGCGATGGTGCAGCGAACAGCCTTGGAGGTGGTCACGCGCATCAGGGAGCCTTGATTTATCAAGGTGGAACTTGGCCGGAGAAATATGACGGTCGATTATTTATGATCAATTTTCATGGTAGACGTATTAACACAGAGCGGTTGAGCCGTCATGGAAGTGGATTTATTGGAACACACGAGAAAGATCTCGCATTATTTGGTGACACCTGGTTTAGAGGCCTTGATATGGTATCTGCTCCAAATGGAAATATCATGGTGATTGACTGGAGCGATACCGGTGAATGCCATGAAAACACCGGTGTGCACCGTTCCAGTGGCAGAATTTATGAAATTGGCTTGGCTTCCAGTAAATACCAGAAAATCAAGAATTCTGACAAGGCGAATGTTATCGCAGATTTAAACTCAGAAAATATTTATTATGCAAGAAGATCTCTTCAACGAATTGCTGATGATCCAGCAAATTTCGACTCAAATAAAATAGATCTGACAAGCCAGTTGAATTCCAACATTAAAAGTGTAAGAAGATTAAGAAGCCTGTGGGCATTGAATTCGCTAGGTGAATTGACAGAGATGCGGCTTATCGAATTGTGCAAAGATCACGATGAGTCGATTCGCACCTGGGCTATACGTTTGATCATGGATTCGTTCCCCATTGATACAATTACGGGTGATCGCAAAACAACAATTGACAGTCAGCCTTCCCATCTTGTCATTCAAACGTTATTGGAGATGGCAAAATCAGACAGTTCAGGGCTTGTGAGATTGGCCATTGCATCTTCGATTCAAAGAATCGCCAATGACGAACCACGGATTGCATTGGCTAAAGCACTTGCAAATCGCAAAGAGGACATCAATGATCCGAATCTGCCACTTTTAGTCTGGTACGGGGTCGCAACTGTTGCAGTGAACAACCCATTACTTCTCGTGGATCTTTATGATGCAAGTCAATGGCCCCTGCTTAGTAAAATGATCACGAGGAGGATTGCTTCCAGTAGCGAAAAGGGCAAGAAGTCTGATTCATTGAATCGGGTTTTAGGGGCCGCTGTAATTAAAAGTAAAACCATTCAAAATGCAACTCTGGAGGGAATGAGCGAAGGACTGGCCGGCCGAGATAAAGTTCTTGAGCCAGATTCATGGAGAGTTTTTGCGGAAAAGTTCCCTGCCGATAAAACGCGAGATCTGGCAGCCTTGTTTGGTGATGGGATTGCAATTGATATCATTCGAAAATTGGCGCTGGATAATAAACAGGAAATGAAAACTCGTAGAAATGCCTTGAAGACATTGGTTGAGCGAAATCCTCCGGATTTGAACCATATTTGTATGACACTTCTTGGAATCAGGTATTTGAATACGGAAGCGATTCAGGGCTTGGCTCGAACGGACGATCCGGTTGTGGCCCAGCGTATTGTGGACACTTACCAAAACTTTGCATTGCCAGAACGACCGATGGTGATTGATGTTCTGACTCAAAGGCCAGCGTGGGCCAGAATTTTGCTTGAAGCTGTCGGAAAAGGGCGGATAAACCGTCAGGATATTTCTGTCGCTCAGGCCCGTAAAATCATTGGATTTAATGATCAGACGACCAGCGATGCTCTCATTAAGTATTGGGGGCGAATTGGATCGCCGAGCGAATCGAAGTTGAAATTTGGAGCTCAGGTGAAGGCTGAACTGGCAGATTCCAAAGCAACCGTTGCCAATTATAAACTTGGCCGTGAATTGTATATGAAGTCGTGTGGTCAGTGTCACACCCTATATGGAGAAGGCGGTCGGATTGGTCCTGATATCACAGGCTCTCAGAGGCAGAATCTTGACTATTTACTGGAAAATATCGTTGAGCCTTCTGCTGCCGTTTCGCCTGATTTTCGACTCTCGAATATTGAGATGAAAGATGGTCGGATTTTGTCTGGCCTCATTCGGCCCAGAGATCAGCAATCGTTCACATTAATCACGTCGAATCAGACGATGATTCTGGCGAAAAGTGATATAGAAGGGCAGCGAGGGACGGATCAGTCGATTATGCCTGAAGGCCAGTTGGAGGCATTGAACGTCTCTGAAAGAACGGATTTGCTGAGGTATTTGATGACGGACTCGCCTCCTGAGGAAGGCCGTTAAACCGACATAAGATGTTTCGATATAGGTTGCCGCGGTATTGCATTGTTGCACCAAATCGGAAATATGAGACGCTTGCGGAATCACTGCGAAAACTGTGGAATGTGAGATTCTGAAACAGGTCGAGTGACGTTCGACTGATCACGAGAAAGCCGGGATGATATGCTGGAAGATGACTTTCTGGAAAATTGGCAGAAGTGGCTCGACGAGCACGGCTGGACTCATGAAGAGGGTGAAGAGTTTCGCGAGCCTGCTTTGGATATTTTAGGATTTGGGGTGAAGAAAATCCGCTTGAGCCGAATCCCTTTATTTGGGCGTGGGCTGGCTGTGGTGGCGATTTGTCGGCACCCATTTGATCTCAGTTCAGATTCTGATGGAATAAAACAATGGACGGACCGATTGGCCAAGGCAGTCAATGGGCGATTCCCTCCCTGGAAAGAGAAGCGTCCTGGGGCGATTTTATTAATCGCTATTCAATTGACTCCGGAGCCGATCAAAGATTCTGATGAAGAGCGATTGAAATCGGTTCTTGGGCACTGGACAGGTACTCGAGTGGTACCCGCTTCTCTGGTTCGGATCAATTTAGGCCAAGGCGCGATGGCGTCTATTCTGGCAGAAGGCTTGCCGAGGGATTTGCCAGAAATCGGCCGATTGCTGGACGGGTGGTCTGCCAGTTTCCAGAGGTTTGTACCGATGTGGAATGATTCGGAGATCGGATGACTTCATTCCGGCGGTTTATGTGAAGTGATATTCGTTCCCGTCGTAAAATCCACTTCAAATGGAGTCCAGTCAAGCATCATACTCCACTTGCCGACACCCTGGATTTTACCGTCTTCGATCTTATCAATAAAAACACCTTCCGTCCCGAGATCATCTGCAACCCAGATGATTTCAGCGGTTTCATGGAATCGGATCAGTCCACAGCTGGTCACTCCGATCAAATAATCGTCCGTTGATTCCATCATCAGAAAATGCGAGGTCAGGCCAAACGATTTGGCTAAATCAAATAAATGCGTCGCATGGGACTCTGGATGAATAAATACAATGGAATTCCCAAAGCCTGAAACGAGCCAGCCCTTCCACAAACATGACCACGATGTAAAGTCAAACTCTTCTGATGGATTGACATATGCACCCACTTGAAGTGCAGGCTGATCGTCTCGATATAAAATCGTGACATAATCAACCTTTAGCCCATTTTCATAGGATTTCCCCACGTGCAATCGGGGGCAGTGGAAACTCTCGTCAAATTCTGTTTGAAATTCGAGTCTCAGAATGGGATGGTTCATGAATATTCATTCAAAAGAGTTTATTTTAATCCAGCCAGATCTTTCCGAAGAGTCGTGGCAGGCGTGATCCCGATATGCACAGCACGTACAATACCGGTTTTGTCAACGATGATCGTCATGGGTATGGCGTCAGCTCCGAGCAATTTGGAACCTGCTCCGGTTTTATCGAGTGCGAGAGTCGTTCTCGGCAGTTTTTCGATTTCGACACCCATTTGCTTCAAACCTTTGCGAATGTGATCGGAAATGCTGCCATCTTCAGCCTTTTGATCGATTGAAAGGAGAATTGTCTGAAGCTCGCTTTTATCGTCCAGGGTCGCCAGAGTCTGGGTCAGTTCAGGAAACGATTTGCGGCAAGGGCCACACCATGTGGCCCAGAGGTCGATCAGGATCGGCTTGCCTTTAAAGTCGGATATTTTCGCAGACTTTGTTTTGCCATCAATTGCAATCACTTCCATTGGAAAGTCGGGCAAAGCTTTGCCCACTAGAGTCGACTCAGGCTTTTGTTTTTTCTCGATGGCTTCTTTTTGAAATTCTGCCACCTTTCGATCCACGGAAATGTAACCTGCAGGAATATCAAGCGACCAGCTTGTTTTTGGAGCCAGTTCCGTAAGAATTTCACCCGACTCCCATTGCACAGTGAGGCTTTTCTGAGTCGCCTCGTCGGATCGAACATCAATTCTGCCGATCAGTGCGGTTTTCGCGTCATACCAGAATATCCAGTCAGGTCTCAATGGTCGGTTCACCCGCAATCGGTTCCAGGTTTTACCGGACCATTCCTGAGATTGTTCGGTTGTGACTTCACCTTCACGGGCAATCCAGCTGGCGGGCTTTTTGTCCAGAAGGAGGTGAAGGAGAATGGCTTGAGGCTGTCCCAGGGGCGACCCCAGTAAAGCGGCTCCGAGCGGTCCGACCAGTAATTCACTGGCCTCGGGCATTTTTTCTGATGCCAGGTTCTCCGTGCGGGTGGTGCGGAGAGTGTCCAGTACGGTCACAATTTTTTTGTTGGAGATCGAAAGGCGAATATCGTCAGCTGAAACTTTCAAGAGTCCAGGCCGTTCGAATTCTGACTCCGACTGTTGCGCTGTTCCGGGCTTGGATTCGGCTGAGATAACCCGCACAAGTCCATGATCGCCATAGGCTTTGAGGGTTCCGTAAGTCTTTTCAATTCGAGAAAGTTCGGCGGTACCATCGGCGCAGAAAACTTGATTTGATGGAATCTGAAAAGCCAAAATGCTCAGACAGATCAGGGCTGATGGAGTGATTCTCATGGATGAGCACCTTTCGACTTTGGGGTTCAGGTCACGAAATCAGAATTTGACGATGCCTTTATTCCTCTGTATACGATAGGATAATGGTGAAGCGATTGACAGAGATCAGGCGAGGTTTTTGGAGACCAATATGCCGCTCGACTTGAATTACTCCCGCGTGGAAGATGCACTGGAAGCGTTGGCCGAAGGCCGTGTGGTGATCGTTGTTGATGACGAAGCCCGCGAAAACGAGGGAGATTTCATTGCGGCAGCCGACAAGGTGACGCCCGAGATCGTGGAGTTCATGATCACCCATGGTCGAGGCCAGCTTTGCATGCCGATCATGCCCGAACTGGCGAGTCGGCTTCAGCTTAGGCAGATGGTCGACCCGTCTGTGAATACGGCTCCGTATCACACTCCGTTCACGATTCCAGTCGATCATATCAGTTGTCGGACAGGGATCAGTGCCGAAGAGCGAGCACGGACGATCCGAGCGATTATTGACCCTAAAACCGTGCCAGAGGACTTGGTCAGGCCAGGGCACCTTTTCCCACTCGTTTCAAAAGAGGGCGGAGTTCTTCGAAGGGCTGGGCACACGGAGGCGACTGTGGATCTGGCTCGATTGGCAGGTCTAGCTCCGGCCGGGATTTTGTGCGAAATTCTCGATGGAATTGGAGTGGCGAGCCGCGAGCGTCTGAAGCAACTCTCAGAAGAATTCAACCTGCCGATGGTCACGATTGAGTCGTTGATCAAGTATCGCAAGCGCCGTGAAAAGTTGGTCAGAAGAGCGGCTGAAGCGGAGATGCCGACCCGATACGGTCTTGGCCGGGTGATGGGATACACGGTGGATCACGAGCCATTAAACCAGCCTGTTGCATTGGTTCTGGGCGATTTGTCGAAGGTGGAAGCACCTTTGGTAAGGCTTCATTCCAGTTGCTTTACAGGTGACTTGCTGGCAAGCTTGAGGTGCGATTGTGGCGACCAACTCCAGATTGCTCTTGAGATGATGCAGGAGGAAGGTGCTGGGGCGTTGATTTATTTGCCTCAGGAAGGGCGTGGGATTGGCTTGATTGAGAAGCTAAAGGCTTATGCCTTGCAGGATCAGGGCATGGATACGGTCGAGGCCAACCTGGCTTTGGGTTATCGGGCTGACCTGCGGGATTACGGAATTGGATTGCAGATTCTGGAGGATCTGGGGCTTCACAAAGTGCGACTTCTGACGAACAACCCGAAGAAGGTCGATGCTTTTGTGATCTCAGGGTATGGACTTGAGGTGGTCGGTCAAGTGCCGATCATAGCGGATCATGAAGAGCACAGGACTCGATATCTGTCGGCAAAACGCGATAAGATGGGGCATAAGTTGCCCAACGACGTTTGAGAAAGTGGGTGGCCGGATGAGGCCTATCATGCGAGCTGTCATAGATTTGATACGTTTCAAGCGAATCAACCCGCACCTGGCTGGCGTCATGCTGGTTTGCCTGTTTGTGGGTCACGGCAACTCTTCTGCTGCCGATGGTTTGCCGAAGGGTGTTCTGGGAAGAACGGAGCCGCTGGTGAATCCGGTTTTGCTTGGTTATTATGAGTCGTTTCTGGAGAGTCAGGACATTGACACTTTCCTCCAGAACATTCTGGCCCGATACAACGACTCCACCCTGCTCCGTCTGCTTGAGTCCAGCCAGGTGGAAGCTCGCCGAGCGTCAGTACTTGCGCTTGGTCTTATGGGTGGTCCCCAGTGCAATGGTCCGGTTGCAGCCAGGATGAAAGATTCCGATCCAGTGGTTCGGAGGTTCGCCGAAAATGCCCTCTGGGGAATCTGGTTCCGATCTGACTCGCCAGCCAATAATGAAGAGCTCACAGCGGTACGTAACCTCTTGACTGAAGAACGTTTCGAGGAAGCCATGATCCGTGTGAATGCCTTGATTGCAAAGGCCCCGCAATTTGCTGAAGCGTGGAATCAGCGTGCGATTCTGCATTTCACACGCGGCGATCTTCAGAAAAGTGTGGATGATTGCCGCGAGGTGGTCAAACGCAATCCATATCACTTTGGAGCCATGTCTGGGATGGCCCAGTCGCTTATGAAGCTGGGTAAGCCGAACGAGGCATTGGACGTGTTCAAGACTCAGATCAAAATTCAGCCACACAATGAAGCCGTTCAGGCGGCCATTGATTCGCTCGAACGCGGTCGCCTGTAAGCAGGAATGATCAAAACAAGCCTTATGCGAAGCTCCCCAGTCAGCCTCCCTTCTCTACCCGTTGATGATTTTCTGGGTGAAATTTGTCAAGCCCTGGCCGGTCATCAATGCGTGGTGGTGGTGGCCGAACCAGGGGCCGGTAAAACCAGTCGAGTTCCGCCTGCATTGCTGGCTGATGCACGCATCGTCAAGCCTGATCAATACCTTGTCATGCTTCAGCCGAGACGAACAGCGGCCCGTTCGGCGGCGGAATGGATTGGTTATGAACAGGGCTGGAAGGTGGGTCAGGAGATTGGCTATCAGGTACGATTCGAGAGCCGGATCGGCCCGGGAACTCGTCTGCAAGTGGTGACGGAAGGCATTCTGACCAGACGACTTCTGAACGATCCTGCACTTACAGGTTGTGGTGTGGTTATTTTGGACGAATTTCATGAGCGAAGTCTGGATGCGGATCTTGCCTTGATGCTGCTTGCCGAATCTCGCGCAGCTCTCAGGCCCGATCTCAGCGTGGTGGTGATGTCGGCCACGATTGACGCCGACCGGATTTCAGCCCACCTGGGTGGCTGCCCGATTGTGAGAGTGCCTGGCCGAACATTTCCCGTGGCAGTCACTTATGATCAAACAGCACCTCAACTTCCACCCACTTCGAGGATTGCCAAAGCCGTGGAAACGGCATTGTTGGGAGAAGCATCAGGCGACATGCTGGTCTTCTTGCCAGGCGCTCGAGAAATCCGCGAGGTGGAGAATCATCTGCGTCCTTTAATTGATTCACAAGTCATTAAAAACACTGAGGTTCGACCACTTTTTGGAGCCCTCAGCCTGTCCGAGCAGATGCAGGTGTTGAAGCCCGGTCCGAAGCGACGGGTGATTTTGAGCACGAATATCGCAGAAACCTCTCTCACGATCGACGGTGTAACCACTGTGGTGGACGGTGGATTGGTGCGCCAAGCGGGGTTTGATGACGTGAGCGGTGTGGATACTTTAAAAATACGAAGGATCAGCCTGGCGTCTGCAAGTCAGAGGGCTGGCCGAGCAGGGCGTACCGGGCCAGGGCGATGCGTACGGGTGTGGTCGGCACAGGAAACGCTTGATTCGTTCGACGCTCCTGAGATGGAAAGACTGGATCTGTCAGGATTTATCCTGTCGTGTCTGAGCTGGGGCTGGACGGATCTTGAGGCCATTGACTGGCTCACACCACCTCCATCGGAACGTCTCAAATCCGCCTTGCAGATTTTGTCTAAACTGGGTGCGATCGAGCCTGAATCGAATCGACTGACGTCGATCGGGCGTGCTCTGGCGGCCATGCCAGTGCATCCAAGACTGGGTAGAATCCTGCTGGAAGCCCGTCGGCTGGGGCATGTGGCAGATGGTGCGATTGCTGTGGCCCTGATCTCGGAACGCGACTTTCTTACGGACGATGCCGCTAAAAGACTTGCAGGTCGGGCAGGACATAAGTCTGATTTGTTGTTGAGATTAGACATTGTCAGGCGGGATTTTGGAGGGCCTCTGGCTGGCATCGACACAGAGGCACTGGCGCGAGTCCGTCAGGTGGCGGGTCAGTTGGAACGAATTGCTCGAAACCTGGATTTGGATGATCGACAGTCATTATCAAAACAACTTCCTGGTACAGACTTTGAAGATGACGAGTCGATTCTGGCAAGACTTCTTCTGACAGGGTTTTCAGACAGGGTCTGTCGGCGTACCAAACGTGGGAACCGCACAGCCTTTATGGCGCGTGGGCTGGGTGTGCGGCTGGCCCCGACGAGCCTTGAACGCGACTCGGAATTCTTTTTGGCGCTCGATCCCCGGCGCGAGGAATCGACCATGTATGGGAGCGAACCCGTGGTCAGGGTGGCTTTAGGGCTCCAAAAGGAATGGCTGGAAGATGGGTTGAAAGATCAGATAGAGGTAGTGAAAAGACTGGAATATGACGAGCCTTCAGGGCGGGCCAAGTGGTTTGTAGAGAAGCGGTTGCATCATCTTGTTATCAGCAGTTCGGAGAGTCCGGCGAGCAGCGACGAACTCTCAGACGCATTTCGCTTGTGGGCGGCTGACCATGCAGAGGTATTACTCAGGGAGTCTCCCCAGGTGGCTGAATGGGTGGGGCGTTATGAGACATTGCGTAAGTTGATGCCTGAGAAGGGCTTGCCTGAACCAGGATGGGCCGATGCGGCGAGTGGATGGAGCGCAGGATGCAGGACTCGGGACCAGTTGAGGTCGAGGCCAGGTCTGAGCTGGCTCCAGGCAACTTTGCCGGTCGATGCTGTGCGAATGGTGGAGGAAGAGTTGCCGGAGTCACTGACTTTGCCGAATGGGCGAACGGCGAAGATTGATTACACCTCTGGATTGGATCAGCCGATGATCCAGGCACGGGTGCAAGACTTCTTTGGGTGGCAGCAATCGCCGAGTCTGGCGCGTGGTCGACTACCTATTTTGCTGGAAATTCTGGCCCCAAATTATCGGCCTGTGCAGCGGACTTTGGATTTGAAGAGTTTTTGGGCAAACACGTATCCTCAAGTGCGTAAGGACTTACGCGGACGATACCCGAAGCATCACTGGCCTGAGGACCCTTGGTCTGCCACGGCTGGCCCTTCGATTCGAAAGAAGCCAGAAAATTAAGGTCTTGAAACTATTCTGCCGAATGAGAATAATAGATTAATCAAAAGGTGCCGTAGCCAAGTGGTAAGGCAGTGGTTTGCAAAACCATTATCCGGCGGTTCGAATCCGCCCGGCACCTCTTTCGTCTTTGTTACACTCTTAAAATTTTGAGAATTCTTTTCGAGATCATTGAGGCTTACATACAGAGTTCTGTTAATATAGTTTTATCGGGATACGTTCGACTTTTGAGTCTCGCAATCCGTTGAAAGTACATGAAACGTTGCTGGCCATTCTTGCCCCTGATTTTATACAGCCTGAATTTAGGTGGCTGTGGGACTGCAGATTCGTCGAACAAAAGTGGAACTGAAGCAGTCAGGTCTCAGGCTCAGATTCAGGTTCAAAAGCAAGTGCCAAAGGCGACCACTGGAGGTGAGTTGGCAGCCCCGGCTCAGCAAATCATCCAGCAAGTTGAGAAGGTTGTGACACTGGCCGATCCAGGATTTCTTTTGCCTTCTGGAAGTCATTGGAAAATTCGGCAAGGGAAATCGCTGAAGATTGATCGCGATGGGTTGTTTCAGCCTTTTCAATCAGGTGTGACAGAACTGGAAGCCAATGATAATCAGGGCCGGTTGATCGTTCAGACTGTGCGGGTGAACGAGCCGGAGTCGATTGATTTTGCAAACGATATACTACCCATCTTAACTCGTAATGGCTGCAATTCCGGTGGTTGCCACGGCCGTCTTGACGGGCAGAATGGGTTTAAACTTTCTCTGTTTGGCTATGCTCCTGAGCTTGATTTCAAGGCTATTGTCAAGGATTCGGCCGGTCGGAGAGTCGATCGGCTGGAGCCCTGGTCGAGCTTGATTTTATCGAAAGCGTCAGGCACGGTACCGCATGGTGGAGGGCGGGCGTTAGATCCGTCATCGGCTGACTTTACGCGGGTCAAAAATTGGCTCAGTGCAGGAACTCCCGAACATGCTCAGAAAAACCGCCAACTGACGTCACTGAAAATTGCTCCGCAAACCCTCCAGGCAAATCAGGCTGATACCTATGAAGTTCAAGCCACAGCTGAGTTTAGCGATGGTTCAGAACGCGATGTCTCGGCCTGGTCTAGCTGGAAAACGCTTGACGATCAAGTGGCTCAAGTCGATCCGTTCGGTCGCTTGACAGTGCTAGGAACGGGCGAGACCGATATCGTGGTGAGATATGGCTCGAAGGTCAAAACAGCTCGAATTTCGGTGGCTGGTCCTTCGTTGGAACCATCAGCTTTTGAGTCTCTTGCAAGTGATTCATTTATTGATAAAGCGGTCGCGAGGCATTTGCAGACTCTGAATGTCCCGCCCAGCCCGTTGGCGGACGATGCTGCTTTTTTACGTCGGGCGACTCTCGATCTGGTGGGCCGATTGCCTGAACCGGTGGAGACTCGCCGATTTCTCAAAGAGACTTCCCCCGATAAGCGTCAGCGAGCAATTGCGGAACTTTTTAAGGATGCGGACTTTACCAAATTCTGGTCTCTGAAGTTTGGCGATCTTTTACAGATCAGTTCAGCGCGGCAAGGCAACTCAGCGCCTTTCTATCTACTGTGGCTTCAGGATCAACTCGAAAAGCAGGCTCCCTGGGACAAGATGGTTCGCGAGCTTTTGACGACCCGTGGCGACCCGTCCAGCAAACCAAGTGCTGCCGCAGCTTATAGTCTTGAGAATGTCGATCCCATCACAGCCAGTCAGCTTACAGCCCAACGGCTGCTCGGTATCAGGCTTCGGTGTGCCCAATGCCACGACCATCCTTTTGATGTTTGGACACAGACTCAGTCTCATCAATTCGCGGCTTTTTTTGCCAAAGTCCGGCCAATCGCACCCAATCCTGGCCAAATGATGGGACGCACTCGGATCGGATATTTTCCAGAAGGGCAAGTGGCTCATCCACGAACTCAAGAAACCCTCCAGCCCAAAGTGCTTAGCGGCAATCAACCGACAATCAGTGCGGACTCCGATCCCCTGCCCGCTTTGGCGGATTGGGTCACTTCGGCTGAAAATCCGTTCATGGCACGGGCGTTTGTGAACTGGCTTTGGGCTCAGTTTTTTGCGACAGGATTGGTGGACCCGTTGGATGACCTTTCGGCGGCCAATCCACCCACCCATCCTGAGCTTTTAGACGCATTGGGTCGCCGGTTTATAGAACTTAAGTATCAAGTGCGGCCGATGATTACAGAAATTCTTGAGTCGCGGGTATATCAGGCATCCAGCATCCCAAACGCTCAGAATTCCCGATTCGCACGCCTGAACGCATTTCAGTCGCCCCGGATATTGTCGGCACAGCAGCTTGCAGACGCTTTGGCCCAGGCGACCGGGATTCCGAACCGATATCCAAACAAGCCGACCGGAACGCGAGCTGTGGAGATACAAGACCCCTCCACGGGCAGCGCATTGCTTGACACACTAGGCAGATGTGGCCGATTGGAAGCCTGTGTAGCCAGTTCGGGCGGGCGGGCGACGACAAGTCTTCGTCAAAGCTTACTGTGGATCAGTTCTGACACTGTCGATGGCAAGGTCGGGGCAGTCAGTGGCTATATCCGTCAGATGCTGGACTTGGAGCCAGAGCCGGACGAAATCGTAGAAAACCTTTTCCTGCGAACGGTTTGCCGATTTCCAACCGATTCCGAGAAAAAGCATTGGAATGAAGTGATTGCAACTGCGAAGAACCGTCCAGAGATCGTCGAAGACCTGTTCTGGGCTCTACTTAACACCCGCGAGTTCTTGTTCAACCACTAAACCAGCCATTTTCGGAGAATCGCTCATGCTTCCGATCACGCAACCAGCCCAATTGCGACTCACACGCCGCACCTGGCTGGGCCTGGGTTTAGGTGCTTTAATTGGCCCTCAGGCAAGTGGGTTGGCGATCACGGACCCACTTGATGGCAAAAAGCATCCCAAGTCTTGTATATTGATATGGTTAGGTGGAGGCGCCTCGCACATTGACACATGGGATCCGAAGTCGGATGCCGAAAGTGGTGTCAAAGGCGAATTCAAGACGATTGAAACAGCATTGGCTGGTGTGAGTCTCAGTGAGATCATGCCGAGGATGGCAGGTGTGCTCGATAAAACCGTTTTGATTCGAAGCCTGACCAGCCCTGAGGCGGATCACGATCGAGCCAGTCATCATATCCTGACCGGTTGGCGGCCTAATCCTGCCATGGTTTATCCTTCTGTTGGAAGTGTTTACGCCAAGACTTATGGCGGTATGGCGGGCGCTTTGCCCAATCAGGTGGCCATTCCATCTCGACCTTTGTTTGGAGGCAGTGGGTATCTGAGTTCCGCATTTGATCCTCTGGATATCCCAGGTGATCCGAGCCAGCCGAACTTTCGGGTGCGAGATTTAACTCCACCTGATCAAGTGACTTACGATCGTCTGAAGCGGCGTCGGGGGATGGTTGATCTGCTGAACAATGGTTCGCAGGCGGGTCAGTCGGAAATCACTCGTGCCAGAGCCTCTTTTGATGATCAGACATATGCGTTACTCACGAGTTCTGCGACTCAGGAAGCGTTCAAAATCCAGGAAGAATCCGATCCAACTCGCGATCAATATGGCCGTAACCCGTTGGGGCAAAGTCTCTTGCTCGCCAGGCGACTGGTTGAGCGTGGAGTCGGTTACGTTACGATCAACGATCGCTCAGGTGGGCTGGGTTGGGATACACACGCTCAGAATTTCCCCTCTCTGAGGGATCGGCTGATGCCTTCTCTGGACCAGGGTCTGGCTGCATTGATTCGGGATCTGGACACTCGCGGTCAGCTTAACGACACTTTGGTCATTGTTTGCGGAGAGTTTGGCAGAACGCCTAAGATTAACGCTCAGGCGGGCCGCGACCATCATGGCCGGGCCAGTTCCTTGTTGATGGCGGGTGGAGGTTTGAAGAGGGGCATGGTTCTGGGCAGGACGGATCGGAATGGAGTGGCTCCGGTGGATCGGCCAGTGACACCGGCAGAGGTTTGTGCCACGGTCTTTACGTTACTTGGAATCGATCCTGAATCGCGATTCCAAAGCCCTGACGGCAGGCCGATTTCGCTGGTGGATCGAGCCAGCCCGATCTTGGAAATCGTGGCATGATCGAGTCACTTTGACTTTATTTCACGAAGTTCGAGAAAGTTGACGCCGATTGGGTTATGCTTTCTTGAACCACAAAGATTGCTTGTCAAATCCCCCTCCCCTATTCTCATCCCCCGACTGACAATCACATGCCAAATTGGATTGAATCAGAAAACGCCGCCGATTACCGCATCCAGAGCAATGCTGCTGGCCCTCAGGGCAAACTTCCTTTGACTGAGGAAATGCTTAGCCACTGGCCTTCCGGCGACCTTTTTGGGATGAGCCAGAATGCAGGCATGGGCTGGTCGCCTGACCTCACCGCCGGTGACCCCTACCTGATCCTCTCCACCCAGGGCGGATTACGTGCGGAAGATGGTTCACCGATTGCACTTGGGTATCACACAGGTCACTGGGAAATCGGTCTGATGGTGAAGGCGGCCGCACTGAGGCTTCGCGAGCGTGGAGTTCTACCATTCGCAGGAGCTGTTTCCGACCCCTGCGATGGCCGTACCCAAGGCACCGCCGGCATGATGGACAGCCTCCCGTACCGCAACGATGCTGCGATTGTGTTTCGTCGGCTGATTCGTTCATTGCCTCGCCGGAAGGGTGTCCTGGGCGTGGCGACATGCGACAAAGGCTTGCCAGCCATGATGATGGCTCTGGCTGGAACACTTCACCTGCCGAGCGTGATTGTTCCAGGTGGAGTGACTTTGCCACCCACTAACGGCGAGGATGCTGGCAAGGTTCAATCCATCGGAGCCCGGTTCTCGCACGGTGAAATCACTCTGGAGGAAGCTGCTGAGATGGGCTGTCGGGCCTGTGCCAGCCCCGGTGGAGGCTGTCAATTTCTCGGCACGGCGGCCACCAGTCAGGTGGTTGCCGAAGCTCTGGGAATGACCATACCGCATGCAGCACTCTGCCCGAGCGGTCAGCCTTTGTGGCTTGATATGGCTCGAAGATCGGCTGATGCTTTGATTGGTATGTCCAAGGCTGGAATGACGATGCGCGATGTGCTCACCAATAAGGCGATTGAAAATGCCATGGTGGTTCACGCTGCGTTTGGTGGATCAACCAACCTGCTGTTGCACATTCCAGCGATAGCACATGCAGCCGGTTTGAGACGCCCGACGGTCGAAGATTGGGCACGCGTGAATCGCAAAGTGCCTCGGCTGGTCAGCGTTCTGCCGAATGGCCCTTGGCCTCATCCGACCATTCGTGGGTATCTTGCCGGAGGTGTCCCTGAGGTGATGCTCCACTTGCGAGATTTGGGTCTCCTGCATCTGGACTCCATCACGGTGACGGGTCAGACGGTGGATCAAATCCTTACGGACTGGGAAAGCTCTGATCGGCGTAAGGTCTTGCGTGAACTGCTGATATCAGGCGATGGTGTTGACCCGGGCCAGGTGATACTCTCGCCCAAAGCTGCTCATGAGGCGGGCCTGACCAGCACCGTTTGTTTCCCGAGCGGTAATCTGGCTCCCGAGGGATCGGTGATCAAATCCACGGCGATTGATGCCTCTGTGGTGGATGCTGATGGAGTTTATCGAAAGACTGGTCCAGCAAGAGTTTTCACTCGTGAGAAAGAAGCAATTGCCGCGATTAAGGGGCAGTCTGAGAATCCGATCAAGGCAGGTGATGTGATTGTTCTGATTGGTCGTGGGCCGGCCGGTGCCGGTATGGAGGAAATCTATCAGATCACCTCTGCTCTGAAGCACTTAAGTTTTGGTAAGCATGTGGCAGTCCTGACCGACGCTCGTTTTTCAGGCGTATCCACAGGGGCCTGTATCGGCCACATTGGCCCCGAAGGGCTGGCTGGAGGACCGATTGGGAAGGTGCGAGATGGTGACCGAATTCAGTTGGTGATCGACCGGTTGAATCTGACCGGTACCTTGAATCTGATTGGATCTTTGGAATCCGGTGATCTGGACATTGCGGAAGGGGCAAAAATTCTCGAAGCACGAGACGTTCATCCGCAACTCTCAGCTGATCCTGAAATCCCTGATGACACAAGACTCTGGGCTGCCCTGCAAACGGCAAGTGGAGGGACCTGGGGGGGATGTGTCTATGATGTGGATGCTATTCTGAAGCGATTGGCAAGATGATTCGAGCATGACTCTAATTTGACACAAGGGTTTGCGGCATGAACTGATCGCAAACCCTTGGACAAAATCATGCTAAATCCACTGGCTTTAAACTTCGATTTAGCATAGAGTAAGCATATACAAGAGGTCCATTCTTGGTTGTTTGAGCGGTGAATTTGTAGATCCGCTTCTCTGAAGTCTGACATTCAAAGCGTGGATGAGGGTAGCCAGAAGATGTTCACAATCCATCGAATTTCAGGCCGATTGAGACTGGTTTTTCAGGCCTTGATCATCGGGGTGTTCGTTGCGACAAGTGCAAGTTCAGCCACAGGTCAAGTTTTGAATCAAGGTCCGGAATATGTGCCTGGCCGATACATCGTCATTTTTCACGATCGGCCGGAACTTGCTCAAAGAATGGTTTCTGAGATGGCGGTTTCAAAAGGCATGAAAATAACGCATGTCTATGATGGTGAAGAGCATCCATTCGGATTTGCTGGCGAGTTTGATGATCATGCTTTAGCACGATTAAGGCTTGATCCCCGGGTGGCCCATATTGAGCAGGACCAAATTGTTCGGGTTCATGCGAAGCCGATCGTACCATCAAAATCGGGCCGGTTGAACGAGCAGGCGAGTAGGCGTGGATTGATCGTCAGGCCGAAACCGAAGGGGACCCCTGTGATTCCTCCACAGACCATTTCGTGGGGCATGGTTCGGATCAATGCGGCGAGCAGTTCCGCAAAGTCTGGTGATGGATCAGGTTCTGTTAATGTGGATGTCGCCGTGATTGATACTGGAATTGACCTGAAGCATCCGGATCTCAAGCTCATGGGTGGCCGCAACTTCACATCGGGTGGTTTCGGCAATTACGGCGATGGGTATGGGCATGGAACGCATGTCGCTGGAATTATCGGAGCTTTGGACAACTCGTTTGGAGTGGTGGGGGTTGCTCCTGGAGCACGACTCTGGTCCGTGAGGGTCATGGATAACACGGGCACTGGCTTGATGTCGGGTGTGATCGCCGGAGTGAATTACGTCACTTCGATCGCAAAAACTATCGAAATTGCGAACATGAGCTTGGGTGGGAGTGAAAGCAAAGCCTTGAGTTTGGCGATGGATAAAGCCATAGCGGCAGGGATCACGTTTGTAGTCGCTTCAGGCAATGAATCCACCGACTGCCGAACCAGTAGCCCAGCCAATAGTTTAAACAAGGGCTTAATCACGGTTTCAGGAATGAATCAAGACGGAAGTTTTGCAAGCTACAGTAATTACGGCAGAAACTTTCTTGATGATTCTGGCGCTGAGAACGGAGTGGATGTGATCGCTCCCGGTACTAATATCTACTCCACTTATAAGGCTGGTACATATTCCACCTTGAGCGGATCGTCCATGGCGACGGCTCATGCCACGGGGGTGGCCGCACTTTGCAAGGTTGCAAACCCGAGCTTTAAACCTCATCAAATCCGCAATTCTGTGATGAAGTCTGCCCCTGCGGGATTTCTTGGTTATAACGGGCTGGCTTTGTTTGGAATCACTCCCTGGAGCGCTACGATTGGCGATCCGGATGGATTTTATGAACCTCTGATCAATGCAGGGGCTTATTGACCAATCGCGATCGACAAGCACTTACGTGAAAAAAAACAGCGATTTTTTATCGGCATAAGTCATTACGGCGCAATATGTATTGTTCCAGGTGCAAAACGAAGTTGGTGGTGGGTTGAAGGGTTCGCGCTGGTTTGGAATTATCAGGACTCTTGTGGAATTTTGAGGACTGTACAAGTTCATGCATCGTTGATCGCTCGTGGGGTTGGATCATAGAAACGGACTCAGGGTTTTTCGATGAAAATTTTTACGAGTGGTTGGATTTGATTCGTCATGGGCTTACGGCCATGTTTGACAATTACTTTGTAGACGAACGATTGTTTAAGTCATGTTGAACCACTATGATATCGCAACTTCCAAATACGTCCCACCCGATCGAGCGACCTACACATGAGCGAATTTCAAGAAGAGCCTGTTTTGAAAATTCTGACCGACCCCAAAGTCTACCTGGTGGGTCAACAGGTGACAGATGAGTCTATTATCGCGGAATTTCTGAGCGATCACGAAGTGGAAAAGTGGGCGACCGACACCGAGATGGGTGGCGAGAAACTGGTGGAAGTTGCTGGCCGGTTGTGCTATATGAGTTTTGCCAAACCGAGGCCTGGCGGCAATCATGCTTACATTCACCACATTCTGGAAGTGGGCCATGGGTCGGTTTTGGAACATGCCATTTTCAGCCTTGTGATCACAGGTGTTTCCCGGTCGCTTACGCACGAACTTGTGCGTCACCGTGCTGGTTTTGGTTATTCCCAGCTATCGCAACGGTTTGTGGATGAGTCGGACTGCTCGTTTGTTGAGCCAAAGGTGATTGCTGAAGATCCTGAGTTACATGCCATCTGGATGGAGTCAGTGCGGTCGGCTCAGGAATCGTATAAGAAGCTGTCGGATGGGTTGGCAGCGAGAATGGCCGATATTGAAGATCGGACCCTAAGGCGAAAACGGGCTCGTGAAGCGGCTCGGAGTATTTTGCCGAACGCCACAGAGACGAAGATTTTTGTGACCGGTAATGCACGTGCACTGCGTCATTTTGTCGAGATGCGGGGCTCAGAGCATGCCGACGCCGAGATTCGACGACTGGCTGTGGCCGTTCTGAGAGTACTTCAGGAAGCATCACCTAACTTGTTTGGCGACTATGTTTTAACAGACCAGGCTGATGGTTCCGTGGCGATAGACACACCTTTCAGGAAGGTTTGACTTGATGAACGTCGCTACAGGCGCGGAGTTTTTTCAATACGGAACATCTGAACCTGACTTGATTGTCGTTTCAGCATGATCCGCGTTTGCGACTCTGCTCCTTTAAAACAGCTTTCAGATATGCGTTGCGATGCTTATCGCAGCGCATCTATCTTGCTGGTAAGTGATTTTGCTTTGAAACGGGATGAGTTCTGGTTGTGCCGTGTATGATGTTGAAAATCAACGCAAAGCAGGTTGTTGAATCGAATTATTGGATTGGCGTAAACAGGTTGATTTTGATGCAGGAATCAGTTGGGAACCCTTGCCCAATAGATTGTTACGACGACTTGGCGACTGTTTGAAAATCATGGGATTCGATTGAAGAAATCGAAAAAACATGAAAGGCATGCGATGAAATGATTGTCATTAGTAGTCATTATAATCGTGGAAATGATATACTGCTTTTGCGAGATGTTTATGGACAGCTTTTTGTGCTTTCAAGCAGTGAGTGGTTAAAGTTGACCGATCTTCGGCCTTCTCGATCAGCGGCATGGAAGTTTGAGTAGCGAAAAGTTAGATAACCCGAATTTCAGGAAATCACAATAATGCGATTTAAACTCGTTACTATGGTAGGATTTATGGGCGTATTGCTCGCCCAGATTTCTGCCGCGAATGCGGCTGTTATCTACTCCAATCTGGGTACTCCAGATTCAAGTTCCAGTGTAGCTATTGGCTACAATAGCGTCGTCAACAGCAACGTCTACTATGCTCAAGGCTTTACCACGGGTGCTGGGCTTTATCTGCTCAATTCAGTGGACTTGGCGCTGGGTGTGACGGGGTTTGGCAACGGTTCTCCGCTGCTTCAAATCTTTTCGGATAACTCCGGGAAGCCTGGCACGGCTTTAGCTGCCAGCTTCACAAACCCGACATTCGGGGCCCAGGCTGTTTACAACCTTAGCTTGGCCACGGCCTATTCGTTGTCGGCCACGACCAGTTACTGGGTTGTACTGTCGGACTCAACAGCCGCCAGCCAGACCAAGTTTAACTGGTATTATTCGGACTCTTTCACCCAACCAACAGCCCAGAACGGGTCAGGTCTCACGTACCTGGCTGGTGCAAGGTCGTTGAATGGTGGTTCCACCTGGGCAACCAACGATGCGTTTGCCCTAACAGCCATCACACTCAATGCCACGGCTGTTCCTGAACCATCCACTTATGCCATGGCCGCGTTGGCCTCGAGCATGATGGTGGTTGTAGCACGCCGTCGCAAATCCCCGATCGCCTGATCAGTCGATTTGGATTTCGCTGTCAGTCCCGACATAATGAGACTGACAGTAACACTTTGGTATCCATTCCCTTGCAATTTAAGGATGAGTTAATTGTTCCCTGACCGGGTGGGATTTTGACCTTCCAGTCAATACGCATGTGATATGTTACAGCGAATTCATTTGCAGCGGTTTTCAAATCAAATCCAAATCCCGCCAAGTCAGGGGACTTGGCCTACATGAAATCCAAATCCCGCCATGTCAGGGGAAATGGCTTACGTAGCAGGTCCCAAGGTGGCAAACGCCGACGGCCCCGCATTTTTGGCGCGGAGCCTTCGGCGTCTGGCGAAAAAAGTCCTGGTCTGATTCGTATCAGATGAACTTGCTGATACCAATCTTGTCAGCGAATGACTGGAAGACATTCTTTGACTTGGCTGGCTTGGCCTGAACCGTGCGATTGGCCTGGGCCTGATTGACATTCGCAATCACAGCTGGCTTAGTCTGATTCATGTTGGCTGCACCTTTCAGAACCGGTGTTCCTGTGGTGCCGGTTGGCTTGGGCGTACCCAGACCACCTGAGGCAAGTCCCTTTAAGGCCGCCAGAAGAGCAGCCTGAGTGTCACTTGCAGAAGGAGTGGACGTTGTCGTTCCAGTTGATCCCGTGCTTGAGCCTGTTGTCACACCTGTGTTAACTGGGTTTGCCTTGGCTGCTGCAACGTTTCCAGAGCTGGAAGTGTCAGATGAACCGGACGTGCTTGGCTTGCTGGAGGCCTTGGCCTTCATCCTTGGAGGAACACCATCAAACAGCACGTAAGTTGGGTCAATCCGGTCATTTAGACCCTTGTTCACACCATATTGAGACGGCGAGAAGCCCTTGAATTTCTTCAGAGTGCTTTGCCACTGGGTGCGTGATGCATAAACCCAGTTATAGTTCAATGTGGTGATGGCGTTATAGTTCCGGACAGCTTCTGGATCCAGCAGGTAAGTGTTGGCAGAGGCCCGTGTCCGGTCAATGATCGAGAACGCATCAGGCTTCGGCAGCAGGGTTTGTGCCATCACCTTGATCTGATCCATTGTGATGAAGCCGTTAAGCTGACCATCACCGGCATAGTCAAAGAAATTGAAGCGGCGAGCCAGAGTTCCGGCAGGGTTCGGCACGTTATTGTAAGCGGTTACACCCACGTCGAAGGTGGCTGTACCGCCCAGCAGACGAGCCATTGAACCCGCTTCAGCCATACCCATGGCACTGCTGTTATCGACGAAGTATTGCAGTTCAGAGGCGGTAATCATACCGTTCTTATTGCTGTCGATCACAGGGAAGGTGCCATTCTTGAGCAACCACTGGATGGCCACTTGACCTTCAATCGCAGCGATGGCGTTACCGACATCGATACGGCTGTAGGAATTGGCTGTCTGTGGCATGCTGGTGAGATCGAGGTCGCTCAGTTCATTGTAACTGACCGGTACGGCTGTCCATTGAAGGATAGAGTTCACCCCGTCAGGATTGGCATAAGTGGTGAGATCCTTCAACGCCTTCTGGCCGTAATTCAGGGTTCTGGCCCCAACTGGCTGAGTCAGGTAGGCGTCGGAGGTGGCCCCGACCTTGTTCAGGGAGATCCAGTAATTCAAGGCCGAGGTCACCACAGCGAATGATCCGGTGGTTACGGCCGCTGACATGGATGTTCCCGCTTCGTCAAAGACGAGAGGGTCGTTGCCCCGGGTGGAGCTGACCTGGGCGAACGTCGGTACATCGACAGCCGGAGCCATGTAATCGGTTGTGATACCGGAATTGCTGGCGTAGAGGATGTCGTCTGCATAGAAGTTGCCTTGCCCATTCATGAGGGTGGCAACTTGCCCTGTTCCGACACCAGTGGTGGTGCTGGAAGTGGTACCAGAGAACTGTACCGGAATGAAGGCCCGTGGATACGCCCCGACATTCGGATCCATCGGATCTGAATTAGGCGTCAGATAGAACGGCATGGCCGTTGTCCCGCCCACGGAGACCACTTCGTTCAGAACGGCAGGCATGGACATGCCGTTGAAATCGCCAGTGGTGGTGCTGGTCGTAGTGGAGCCCTGCTGCTGTCCATATTGACCAGCGGCAGCCACCGTCGTGATTCCCATCTTGCGGATCTTGGAGAGCTGCTGCTTGAAGCTGGCTACAACCTGTGGATAAGCCTGATAGGCCTGCCCTTCCGTTGGGAAAGTGGTTTGAGTACCCCAGGCCATGGTCGACCCGATCACTCGATCCTTCTGGCCCGGACGAACCGGGTCGTTCACATAAGGATTCTTACTGAGATATTGGAGGGCCTTGAAGATGGCCTGATTGGAGGTATATCCCAGCGTGCCAGTTGCCTGTGAGCCAGAAACTGCTCCTGCTACGAACAGGTTGATGGGCAGAATGGTGGCCTGCGGGACAAACTGGCTGACCACACCGGCGACAGGTGTGCCGTGACCGGCTGTGTCGCTTCCTCCACCGGTTGTTGTGGTTCCACCAATGCCTGCATTGTCAATATTGCCAGCACCATTGCGTTTGCCAATGTTCGTTCCGCGAGCCACCCGGCCACGGAATGAGGTGTTGGCGGCATCCACACCGGTGTCGAGCACAGCCACAGCCGTGTTTTGACCTTCGTAAGGAACGCCGAGAGTTCTCAAGTCGTTCAGGCCAATGATGTTCCCGGTGGTGGAACCTGCCAGGCTGAGGGTACTGGCGAATTGCCAGATACCGTCGTTATCAGCCACCCACATGGCGGTTCCGTCAGCTGAGAACGTGACGCTCATGCTGCTGTTCAGGAACGCTGTGTTCGAGTCTGATGTGCTGACATTGAAGTTTTCAGCAAACGGTGTCATGGTTCCATCAGGAGCAATCCGCATGACCCGGCCTGTATAAAGGTCGGTCGGCGAATATGTGTAGCTGTTCGTGCCTGTAACCACAAGTCGCCCAGGGCCTGGAACGGGCAGGTAGAAGTTGGTAGCGACCGTGTTCAATGTCACCGAACCTGTTGCAGCGAGACCCGGTGAAAGGTCGGCCACAAAGAGGCTGCCCACGAATGTTGGAGTCCCAACAGTCGTTGTCGTCACCGACGATCCGTAGGAGAAGTAGCCGAACGAGTCGAAGGCAATGTCTTCAAATCGGCGGAATGAAGCCTGGGCAATCCCGTACGTATCCACAGCCGTTGTCAGACCCGCTGGAAGGGTCGCAGTGGTGATGATACTGGTTGGGAATGGAAATGCAGCCGATTGATTACCAATCTGAAGTCCGGTTGTTGTTCCGGAAAGCCACTGGACACCACTTAAACCGGCCGCACCTGGAAGACCACCTGCCGGACCACCTTCAAGGTTCGTAAAGGCCGAGAAAACGTCGTTGCCATACATCGCATTCGATGCTGTCAGGCCCACTTGAGGCCCGAGAAACAGGTTGGTTTCAAAGACACCTGGAGGGAGAATCGTTTGATTCAGGGCCTGGCCAGGCCGATACGTGTTGGCATCAAAGAAGAGTGTGGCCCACTCGTTGTTTGACGTGTTTTGAGTGCCAGTTCCTGTGAACAGACCACGAACTTTGTTCTGGTATTCAACAGGTGTCACCAAAGTGGCCGTAGGTGTTACGGAGAACCTTTGATTGACCGTACTGACATTGTCAAACTTGACCAGTGCACCGATCAACGAACCATCCGAACCGATGGCATAGACCGTGTTCTTGTTTACGTTGGTGGAGTCAGCCATGCTGACGAGCATCGCGGAACGGCCAAAGAAGTAGCCTTCAGGGTCGAACGAAATGTCGTACCAGTTGGTCAGGCCGCTTGATGCGGAGACGGAGCTGGCGGCGGTGGCATTAGGATCGTTTTCGATCTTCTGAATCATCGTATTCAGGTCGAAAAAGGTTGAAGCCTTACCTGTGGCAGGGTCAACCCGGTAGATTACGCCTGGATTGTTTACGGCTGAGGTGTTCGAACCTGCACCGCGAGAGATGGCATAGACACCTTTACCAAAGTCGCCACCAGGGCCAGCCTGAATGCGAACCATGTCGCCGCCGAACTGAGCTCTGTCAGCCAGTTTTGTGACCGATGTAAAGCCAGCCGCTGATTGGTCGTATGCCGTACCAGTGACGGAAACCGTCCCGGAAGGGGCGGAGCTGTCGGCAGTGAATGTGGTTGCATAGACCTGAGTCGAGATCACAGGCGCAAGCACTTCGCGCTGTTCGAGATTCTCGATCGAGGCATGCAGAACGCGTTTGTTACGGCGATCCGTTGGGTTGGATCTATAGGAGTGAGCCATCCTAGAACTCCTTCGACTAAGTTTCGGTCCATCCTGAACCGAGGCTTTTCAGCCTGGTCGCCCGTAACCGTTTAGGAATCGCCAGATTCCATGGTGCCAGGCTGAAAATGCGAAATAGGTCTTGAACGGCTATCCGCGCCGATCGACCGTGTCAACATCATGATCGGACAGAAGGCATGTGGAAAATCAAGAAAATCGTTAAATTCGTACAAACCAAAAAAATGTCCAACAAAAAAGCCTTCGCACCGATAATGGCGGAAGGCTTGTAAATGTTAAGAACTTGATCGTTCTTAATGAACTTATCAGGCGTTGGCGTGAGTGGTGGCGCGACGCTGAACGTCGAGTTCGATACCACCAAATGTGCCTTCGTGGCGTTGAACAGTCATGCCTAGAGCCGTCAGCAATCGCTTGGCTGTATAGAAGTTCATGACAATACGCTGATTGGCTTTGACGTCCTGACGGCCCATCGCGAACGGTTGTGGATTCAGGCCGAAGTCGAGAATGACTTCTTCCGGAGTCGCCGTCACGCGGCAGAAATTTGAGTAGGATGGCAGAACGCCAGCATCATCAACAACAACTTCAACGCGATTCTGATTTTCTTGTTCGTCAGCCACAAAAAACTCCTTTTCCTTATTGCGATCATATTCCGGCACGTCTCACCGCAAGACCACCACGGATCGACCGCCGTTTAGGGAGTTATGGAATCGTATACCACCCAGCAAACTCCGACAAGGCCTATTTTTCATGAATTTTGAAATAGATCGCACCTGTTGTATCCCTATTTTAAGCACTCTACTTAATTGTCCGCAATACGGGTTCCATCAGTCGTTCCAACTCAACCACTGTACGCGCCGTCGCGCCCACCTGAGCCATCACCAGCTCACGCGCCCTCATCCCGCGCATCAGCCGTTCTGTCTTGTTGTGCAAGTCTTTGTGAATCATCTCCGTGAGATCCTTGCCGTCGTCAATGATCGTCGCTGCATCCCGGCTCATTAAAAGATTCACAGTATCACGGAAATTTGACGTGTGTTTCCCAAAATATACGGAAGCGCCAAAAGCAGCCGGCTCCATCATGTTCTGGCCGCCCCTGCCCGGCAACAGACTCCCGCCCACAAATGCCAGATCAGCCAAGCCCCAGACTGCGGAAAGCTCGCCCAGCGTATCCACCAGAATCACAGCATCTTTGCACTGTTCTGGAATCGGGCGGTCAGCCAACTGGCTCCTGCGAACCATCGGTAATCGACGCTGCTCGATCATCCTGGCCACCTCATCAAACCGCTCGGGATGCCTTGGAACCATTATCAAACGGACTTCCGCACCGTCCTTCAGAAGGTCTTGATAAACATCGAGAATGATCGGTTCCTCACCAGCCATCGTCGAGCCAGCCACCCAAACCACTTCCCCTTCAGTCAGTCGCAAAAGTCGCCTCAGACCAGCCGTTTTGGGGTGATTCCTGTCCGTTTCCAGATTGTCGTATTTGATCGAGCCAGTGACCTTGAGCTTTGGTTTAGGGAACCCAAGTGTCCCAAATCGGTCGGCGTATTCTTCTGTCTGGACCGCTACAAGGTCGATTCTGGCCAGTGTCGAACCCAGCCATCGCTGAACCCTTTGATAGCCCTTTTGACTCTTGGCACTCAGGCGACCATTGAGCAAGCAAATCCGAGCCCCTGATTCCTTGGCAGTTCGGATCAAGTTTGGCCAGAGTTCCAGCTCAACCAGAGCCAGTGTGGTCGGCCTGATGCGCGAGATCGCTTGTCGAGTGGCCCAACTGAAATCAAGAGGGGCATAAAAGGTAAGCATCTCAGGGAACAACTGGCGAGCCTGGGCCAGGCCTGTTTCTGTGGTCGAGGAGATCACGATGTCCCAGTCGGGCCTTCGTCTCTGCAACTCGGCCACCAGCGGCTGTAAAAGTCTGACTTCACCCACCGATACCGCATGGAACCAGATGCAGGCCCCCCGGCCCACTCGTTCCGGACATCGGCCCAGAAACTTTTCAGACCAGCCCTCGCGATACTTCCCTGTCTTCCAAGACTTGTAGATTAACCATGGGGCTGCAAAAAATAGCAGGACAATGTAAATCAGGTTGAATATGCGTGACATCCTACAGCCTTCCTTGAACTCGATCCTTCAAGCCCTTTGTTCTATCTTTAAATTAAGTAATGCAGATACTATGCCATTCGCTCGTTTTTGGCAATAAAAAAAGGACAGATGCCGTAACATCTGCCCTAATCGTATTTTATCGTTTCACTCTGGTCAGGACTTTAATAATTGTCCTGATTTTCCATTTGTTTCATATGGCACGACTTGTACTTTTTACCAGACCCGCATGGGCATGGGTCGTTTCGGCCCACTTTCTGGCCACTTCGTCGAACGGGCTCTTTACGATTTGCAGCCTGGTCGCTTGATGGGTTTGAGGCCTGCACCTCGTCCGCATCGTCTTCATATGCGGAGGGAGCGGCTTCATGAATGGTCTGAGCACGTTCCAGAGTCCGGCTCCTGCCCAGAGATCCAATGAAGTTGTTGTCAAACTGCTCCATCCGGAAGATCAGGTCCGTCACCTTGTCGGCAACATTTTCCCACATCTCCTGGAAGATCCGGAGCCCTTCGCGTTTGTATTCCACCTTCGGATCCACTTGGGCGTAACCTCTAAGTCCAACAGAACTTCGAAGGTGATCCATCGTCCGCAGGTGCTCCATCCAGGAACCATCCACAATGTGGAGCAGGACGACTTTTTCAAGCTCCCGCATCTCTGGACGATATTCTTCGTCCACCTTGTTCTGGATAATCGCTTTGACATCTTTGGAATCAAGGCCACTCAACACTTTGGGATCGAGGTCAAGGTCGAGAAGCGACTTCGCTTCCACAACAAGTTGCTTGATCACCTCGGGCTGAACCACTTCCCTGGCACGCTTGCCTCGGCCTGTTTTGACAAAAGCCTTCTCTGCAAGGTCCAAAAGTGGCTTGGACAGCTTGCCGCCTTCATAATGCTCGGCTGCAAGGTTCAGGAATTCGGCTTCAATCTCAGGCTTGAATTTGTCGTTCAAGATTGTTGGATCAACGCTGATTCCGTATCGCTCAGCAAACCATTGGGCAAAGCCTTCGCGGTCGTAACTTGGAGCGTTTCCGCCAGTGGCTTCGCGGAAGTGGCGAGCGATATGGACATGCACCGGGAAGTGGGCGTCCCAGTGATCATAAAGCTGACGCACAGCTTCTTTCAGTGAAGCAATCACTTGCGTATTGTCCATGTCTGTCCAGACTTCCGGAGCAGCCATGACATCAAACTTATGGTGCAGCCAGCCAGCCAGGCTTCGGCGACCCCATGATTTGTCGAGGAATTCTGCGGATCCACTCAGGTCTGTGGATTCAATCGCAGGGCGGATCTTATCGAGGAACATCTCGCGGATGTCGCCTCGAACACGGTGAGGCTCGCCATCGCGAGGCACCATCCTTGATAAATCTTTGTCCTTGACCTCAACGCCGTACTTGGCTTTCACCCAATTGGCCAAAGCCTGAACATTCCATTCCGAAAAGTCGGAATCAATTGGTAAATGCTCTTCAATGGCTTCGTCAAGCTGTGGTTCGCACTGCTGAAGAGCCTTGTTCTTTGCCGTTTCAACAGCATCCTCAAAGCTCAGATTGCGGAACTCCTTCGCATTGAATTCCGCACCAAGGCGAGGACCAGCAGATTCCGTGAAGCTGGAGATACCATAGTCAGGGTCGAGGAACTGCTTGACAGAGGCTTCCACCTGGCGGTCGATCATCTCAAGAATGGCCAGCTTCGGCGGCTCGTTTTGCAGTAGGCCCTGACGGAACCCGTAGACCCGCTTTCTCTGCTCATCCATGACTTCGTCATATTCAAGCAGATTTTTCCGGATGTCAAAGTTCCGCTCTTCCATCTTCTTCTGATTGGCTTCAATCCGGCGGCTGACCATCGGGCTTTCAATCGCGTCGTTCTCCTGCATGCCGATCAATCGGCTGGAGAGCACGTTTTTCAGCCATTCGCCACCGAACTTACGCATCAAGTCGTCTTCCAGGGAAAGGAAGAACCGGCTCGAACCCGGGTCGCCCTGACGCCCTGACCGACCACGCAACTGGTTATCAATCCGCCGGCTTTCATGCCGTTCCGTACCGATGATGTGCAGGCCACCCAGCTCAGCAACCTCGCGGCCTTCGGCTTTCATGCCGACTTCATACTTCATGACAGCCTGTCGCCAGACTTCCGGAGGAACTTCCAGACGGCTCGGATAAAGGATTCGACCATCCGCGTTCTTCAAATTCTTCAAGTCCGCCCAAGCCATGAATTCCGGGTTTCCGCCCAAAATAATATCGGTACCCCGGCCAGCCATGTTCGTCGCAATCGTCAGTGCGCCCTTCCGGCCTGCCTGAGCCACAATATCCGCTTCACGCTCGTGATACTTGGCGTTCAGAACTTCGTGGTCAATTCCGTGCAGTTTCAGCACATCACCCAATTGTTCCGATTTTTCAATCGACGTGGTACCGACCAGAATGGGCCGATCTTTCTCGTGGATTTCGCGAATCTCGCTGATGATCGAGTTGAACTTTTCCTTCTCCGAACAATAAATCACGTCAGCGGAGTTCACCCGCTTCATCCCGCGATTGGTCGGAATGGCGATCACGTCCAGGTTGTAAACCTTCATGAACTCGTTGGCTTCCGTCATGGCCGTTCCGGTCATGCCTGAAAGCTTTTTGTAGAGCTTGAAGAAGTTCTGGAGGGTCACCGTGGCCAGAGTCTGATTCTCTTCCTTAATCTTGACCTTTTCTTTGGCTTCCACAGCCTGGTGGAGACCATCAGACCATTGACGCCCCTGCATCAACCGGCCCGTAAATTCATCAACAATGATGATCTCGCCCTTCATCACCACATATTCGCGATCACGCTTATACAGGTGGTGAGCCTTCAGGGAATTATCCAGAAGGTGAGGCCAGTCCATGTTTCCGAGCGTGTAGAAGCTCTCCACACCGGCCAACTTTTCTGCCTCGCGCACACCCTCCTCGGTCATGTGGCAGGTGCGTTCTTTTTCTTTGATCTCAAAGTGAACGTCCTGTTTCAGCAGACGGGCCACGCGGTCTGCTTCCACATAGCGTGTGATGTCGTCTTCAGCAGGCCCTGAAATGATCAGAGGAGTCCGCGCTTCGTCGATCAGGATCGAATCCACTTCGTCGATGATCGCATAATGAAGGTGTTGCTGGCATTGTTGGTCGCGAGTTGGCTTCATGTTATCGCGAAGATAATCAAAGCCGAATTCGTTGTTTGTGCCGTAAGTGATGTCGCAGCGGTAGATATCGAATCGCTCGCGGGCATCCATTTCAGACTGGATTGCGCCTACGCTCAGGCCTAGTGATCGATACAGAGGGCTCATCCATTCCGCATCCCGACGGGCGAGGTAATCGTTCACCGTCACCACGTGAACGCCCTTGCCCTCAAGCGCGTTCAGGTACGCTGGAAGAGTGGCGACGAGTGTTTTACCTTCACCGGTAACCATTTCCGCGATATTGCCACCATGCAGAACCATCCCACCGATCATCTGAACGTCGTAATGCCGCATGTTCAGAAATCGCCGACCGGCTTCGCGGCAGACGGCAAAGGCTTCGGGAAGAATATCGTCGAGGGTTTGTCCGCTTGCCAGTCGGCGGCGGAATTCGACGGACTTTTCTTCGAGTTGGATATCGGACAGAGCCTGAATGGCAGGCTCGAATGAATTGATGATGGCCGCAGTGGCCCTGTGACGACGCACAACACGCTCGTTGGAATTGCCGAGAAGCCGAACAAGGCCGTTGGACAGCCATTCGGTGATTGTTCCGGCAGTATCAGTGGTCTTGTCCCACAAGTCCGTCAGTAGGTCCATGGTCGGCTCGTAACTCCAGCGATTCGGAACGGATATATGTGCGTAATCTTGACCTAAACCCGCACGATCGTCAAGGTGAGCATCTTCGTTATAAACTGTAAAGGGCTCGATGGCCCCCCTTCCATGCGGATTCAAAAGGCCACGAACTCCCCTATTTCTCAATTTTTATCCCACTCTCTTGGAATTTCCTGACCACAACCGATAAGATCAGACAATCTCAATACGCACAGAAACTGCTCTGGAACAATTTGCTTCTCAACCATCTCGTAAATTGCTCAACAGAATTGAATTCGTGACCGCTTCACCATGACCGACCTGATCCAATCCGCTCCTGAATTCGAACTGATTTTCCTCGGCTGTGGGACGTCCACGGGCGTTCCCATGATTGGCTGCGAGTGCGAAGTCTGCCTCTCTCTTGACCCTCGCAATCAGCGCACCAGGCCAAGCGTCCTGCTGCGAACTCCTCGCGGAAATATTTTGATCGACACCTCTCCCGAGATGCGTCTGCAAATCCTCAGAGAGAGGCCTGGCCCGGTTCACGCCATCATTTACACGCACGGACACGCCGACCACCTCTTCGGGCTCGACGATTCCCGCCTCTTCGCCCGTGCACTTGGCGGTAAGCCTGTGCCGGTTTACTGCGAGGCCGATGTGGAAGCCCTGATCCGCAACGTCTTCTCCTATGCCTTTGTCGATGAAACCAAACGATTTCCCTCCGGTGGGGTCCCCCGCCTGACACTTCATAACATAGAACCATATAAGCCTTTCGATGTGATCGGCTATGAAGTCATTCCCATGCGTCTGGATCACGGAAAGTTCAAAGTGCTGGGCTTTCGGTTCGGAGATCTCGCCTACTGCACCGACGTCAGCCGGATCTCTGAGGAGTCGATCGCACAACTCCAGGATCTCGATGTGCTGATCCTCGACTCGCTTCGGTTCGAAAAGCATCCCACTCACTTCAGTTTGCCTGAATCGTTGGCCATGATCGAAAAACTCCAGCCGCGTCGGGCTTTTTTAACCCACCTTTCGCACTCGTTTGACTATCAGGCCGTCTCAGCCACCTTGCCGCCCAACGTTCAACTGGCCCACGATGGCCTGCGAGTGACCTGGCCGGGGATGAAAACGAACTTGATCACTGATATCTCAACTATGGTTCCGGACATCAATAATCATGCAGAAGACAAACCCGCAACTGTGGCTTGATTTCTTTCAGAAGCACGCGCAAGAGCTTACTAATGAGCAGGTTCAGCCATTCATGGACCAAGTGGCAAGTGTCCATTGGCCACTCGTTGCAGAGCTAGTTGATGAACACGTTCTGGGCCACTCCACTCATCATTCAGGCCACGATATCAGCAGCATCTCACCTGCCGATTTTATCGGGTTGAAGGCCAGTCAAGCCGATCATACAGCCGCTCTGGCTGGCGAAAAACTCATTCAGGATGGCCACGTGGGGGTCGTCATCGTAGCCGGCGGACAAGGCTCCCGGCTCGGTTTCAATGGCCCCAAGGGCGTCTTTCCGATCGGCGCAGTCACTGGCTCAAGCCTCTTTTATTTCCATACCCGCAAAATACTTGCGATCAGCCGGAAGTACAGCAGGCCGGTGCCTCTCCTGATCATGACAAGCCCTGAAAATGATGCCGCAACCCGGGCCCATTTTGAGGCCAACAATCATTTCGGACTAAATCCGGAGCATGTCCGGTTCTTCACGCAAGGTCAGATGCCGGCAGTGGATCGAGTCACAGGCTGGCCACTTTTTTCAAGCAAGTCCACTCTGGCCCTATCGCCTGATGGTCACGGCGGTGCTCTTTATGCACTTTCGAGGCATGAGAATTTTGATAGCCAATCCGCACTTGATTGGGCTGAACGGTTTGGGGTCAAAACCCTGTTTTATTTTCAGGTGGACAATCCGCTGGTCAAGATTGCCGATCCCGCTTTTCTGGGGCTTCACGCACAAGCCCATGCTGAAGTGAGCTTTAAGGTGGTATCCAAGCAGGCTCCTGATGAGCGTGTGGGCGTAGTCTGCCAGTCGCCTGATGGTCGCAAATTGGTGATTGAATATTCCGACCTTCCTGCCAATCTTGCTGAGGCCAGAGAGCCTTCCGGAGAGCTTTCCTACAGGGCCGGCTCGATCGCAGTTCATCTTTTTCAAACGGACTTTCTGAAGCGACTGGCCACCGGTTCCACCCGCCTTCCGTTTCATAAGGCGATCAAAAAAGTGAGTTGCCGCGATCCCCAAACAGGTCAAACGCATGATCCTGAAACACCTAACGCCATAAAATTCGAAGCCTTTATTTTCGATACTTTGCCCTTGGCGGAACGGTCGTTGATTGTGGAGACGGATCGTCGCGAAGAATTTGAGCCTTTAAAGAACGCCACAGGGCCCGATTCTCCATCCACCGTACGTGCTGCAATGACCAGAATTGCAGCCAATCAGCTTGTCATGCAAGGAGTTAAGGTGCCTTTGGATGCTCATGGCCAGCCACTTCATTCGATCGAGCTTGACCCATGCTTTATGTTTGATCAAACACAATTGAAGGCAAAGCTGGGGCCTGAACTGACGGTTTCAGGCGATATTTGTTTGACTGAGGAACGGGACTGAAAAATGCCTCGGATGGGTTTGTGGAATGAGAGTTTATCGACGATTTGAATCAGGTGGCTTTCATAATCTGAGACATAATGGCTAAGATAACATCAAGACAATCTCATCTTGATACGGAGGTCAGTTAGACAGATGCTTCATGCGATTATCATGGCGGGTGGCAGCGGAACACGGTTTTGGCCCAAAAGTCGTCGGAATCGGCCGAAACAGCTCTTAACTCTCTCTGGCGACCTGAGTTTGATTCAACAAACTTACAACCGCGTTTTGCCTCTGGTGAGTCCCGAGCAGATTCGAGTGGTCACCGGCGCTGATCAAGTGGACGCAATCGAAGAGCAGCTCCCTCAGCTTCCCCACACGAATATCATGGCTGAGCCCACTCCGCGGGATACCGCTGCCTGTGTCGCTCTTGCCGCAATGGCTGTGGCTTATGCCGATCCGGAAGGGATCATGATCGTGATGCCGGCCGACCACGTGATTGATCCTGAAGAGGCTTTCACCCGAACCATCCAGTCTGCCTTAAAAGTGATCGAAAAGGATCCACTGGCTCTGGTTACGTTCGGTATCAAGCCAACTCGCCCCGAGATTGGTTATGGTTACATCGAACACGACGAGATGCTGGGTGACCCCAACGGGGTTCCAGTCTATCGAGTGAAGCAGTTTCGCGAAAAACCGGACCGAAAAACGGCTGAGGAATTTCTCTCAACAGGCCGATTTTCGTGGAACTCAGGGATCTTCGTTTGGAAGGCACGCACCATTCTCGATGCCCTGGCTCTTTATCAGCCAAGCCTTTACAAGGCCATGCAGCCGATTGAAGACGCTTTCGGGACTCCTTATTTTGAAAACGTCCTGAAGAATGTCTTCCCGAACCTTGAAAAACTTCCAATCGACAAGGCCGTGATGGAGAAGTCGGACCATGTCCGGATGCTCGAAGTCATGTTCAACTGGAACGATGTCGGCGATTGGCGCGCCCTTGGCGATCTTGAATCGAAAGACGAAAACGGCAACGTCATCCAGGGCGATGTTCAGGCCATGGACTGCACCGGCTCAATCATCGTCAATGAAGACGGTAAGCTCGTGGCTGCACTGGGGCTTGAAGATATCGTAGTGGTTCAATCCGGCGGGGTCACTCTGGTGGCCAGAAAAGACAAGCTGGATGCTTTGAAGGCACTTGTAGAATCCCTTCCAAACGCTGGACACGGAAAGACTTTGTGATGGAAACGCCAGAGGGGCGGCCAAATCTTTTGCCGCCCGGAGTGGTTATGGGTGTGGACTGGGGCCGGAAACGCATCGGCCTGGCCGTTTGCGACTCCTCGCAGACCATGGTTTTCCCTTTGAAAATCATGCCCAGCAGTGGGCTAAAAGGTGACCTCTCAGGTATGCGAAGAGCGGCCACCGAAAACGGTGTCAAATCCATCGTAGTCGGCTGGCCTACACATGCCAACGGCGACCCAGGCCAGAACTGCCCGGAAATTCTCAGATGGGTCGAGGCTGTCTGCTCACCCGTCGGCGTACCCGTGTTTATGGCTGATGAACGCTACAGCTCGGTTCTGGCCGACGAAGTGCTCAGAGAATCAGGCCGTAGGGCCAGCCAGCGCAAGGGATTACTCGATTCCATGGCTGCCCGTGAATTTTTGCAGGACGTGCTCACCGGGGGCTGCCGAGTCTGGCCTTTGGGGCAAAATCCTCCGCAACTGGACATGCTTGAACCAAAGCACCGCCCTGGAAGGCATTGAAATATGGCGCATCCTGAATCAGCGAAATCTCTACTGGTGGTCGGGTACGGGTACCTTGGTCAACGGGCTGCCAGTCAGGCTATTAAAGCCGGCTGGAAGGTTTATGCTACATCGCGCCGAATCGAAAAAAAAGCGGAAATGGAATCGGCAGGTGTCGAGTTTATTCACTTCGATATCACCCGGCCGGAAGATCTCGATCATCTTCCAGCAAGCTCAGCGTGGCTTTGGTCACCAGCATTTGACAGGCGTCAAGGTCTACCCGTGCACGAAGTGATTGTGGGTGGGCTGAAAAGGGCTTTGAATCAGGCTCCAGCCTTGCCTCAAAAGGTGATTTATACCAGCACGACAAGTGTTTATCACCAGTCGGGTGGAGAGTGGGTGAATGAAACTTCGGCCACGGAGCCTCGAACCGATTCAGGTTCGGCGAATCTTGAAGCCGAACAGCTCTTGAAAAGTTGGGCCATGGAACAAGACAGGCAGGTGATTACCCTAAGACTTTCTGGGTTATATGGTCCGGGCCGTTGGATTCGCAGGGCCTCGATTCAAGCCGGTGAGCCGATCGCATGCGAGCCAGATACCTGGCTGAACCTTGTCCATATTGATGATGCTGCAAGTGCTTGTCTGGCGGCGTTGGGTACTTCGAATTCCGGAACATTCTGCATCACGGACAATCGGCCGATTTTACGACGCGATTTTTACGAAACGTCCGCCCGATTGCTTCAGGCCCCCGCCCCATCATTCACTCCACCGACATCGCCCGATTTTGCAGGCAACAAACGGGTGAGCAATCAGAAGGCTCGGGAAAATCTTGGCTGGGAGCCACGTTTTGGGGACGTGAACTCTGGATTATTGGACTGCTTTTGATGGCCAGCAGAATAGACTGCTTTCAATCTGCGTCTTTTTCATGAAATCAGGTTTGATTGTGGTCGCCCGAATCTGAGCGATGTTTCTCATGTTTTCTCAAATCTTCAGAACCTCGATCGGGAGCAGTGTCGAGCGATTTCGGCCGGATTGTTTCGACTGATAGAGTGCCAGGTCCGCTCGCTTGAGAACGGAATCGGTGGTTTTATCTCTTGGATCGACCACCGCGATACCAATGCTGATGGTCGTTTTGAGAGGCCCTGATGCAAGGATGAGAGGCGATGATTCAACCGTCGAGCGAATCCGTTCCGCCACGCCCATGGCTTCCTCTGGTGTCACGTGAGATAAAATCATCGAGAACTCCTCGCCGCCGATTCGTGCGACAAGATCTTCATTGGTGCAGGCGCTTTGAAGCTGATGGGCGATATGCTGAAGGATCGAATCGCCTGTGTCGTGCCCATAGGTGTCGTTTACGGACTTGAAGAAGTCGATGTCAAAAGCGAGGACTGCAAACACCTCTCCGGACTCAACATAGGCGTTCCACGAGAGAGCAGCTTTCTCAAAGAACCGGCGGCGGTTGTAAAGCCCTGTCAGTGGGTCGCGTTCGGCCTGTTCTGCCAATTGCTGCTGAAGGGCTTTTTGAACAGAAACGTCGCGCTCAATGGCTACGAAATGGCTGACTTTTCCGTCGCGATTTTTTAATGGCATGATACTAAGGTCAAGCCAGTAAGTTCGGCCGTCCTTGGTGTAATTCTGGATGGCAACGTGAATTGGCTCGATCCTGTTCAACCCTTCCCTGATTTTGTGGGTCGTTTCCGGGTCGGTTGCAAGGCCTTGAAGGATTCGCGGATTCTGGCCAATCGCTTCTTCATAAGTATAACCTGTGAGCTTCGTGAAAGCGGGATTGACGTAGACGATGATCGGGCCGGGTGGGTCGAGCGGTTCCGCCCTGGTCACAATGATCACATCCTGAGCCAGTTCCGCAATGTCCCTGAAAGAAAAATTGTCGTCCACGTTATTGCCTGACTTTCTTGAAAAAGGCCAACCATCCGCTTTGATCATAAGGGTAAAAGCGGTATGGAATCGATAAAAAACGGTTCGGTTTGAGCTGTTTTTGACCAATTGGATCAAGAGGGGAGAGAAATCGACTGAAAAATGGGTGATTGTCTGTTATATTAGAACATTGGAAAAAATGAAGAACGCACATACTCCCATGCAGACCCTGTCTGCAAGTTCAAAGCAAGTCATAGAATCATGAGCCGCCCCCCAGCCAGCCCCGGTGCCTTTCTGCGTGACATTCAGCACGCCACAACCCGTATGAAAAAGGCCCGACGGATGATGTCCGAGCTTCGTCGAGCCAATCCCCGTGAAAGCGACTGGGCCAAAGCCGCAGAGCTCTCGATCGATTCCGTCAAGGGTGCAGCCATGCTGGTTGCCGGCGTCACCCCCGAATTGTCCGACCCTGACATGCTTTTGAAAATGATCCAGATGCAGCGGTTCGCCACCTCACTGCTGGTTCGCGCCCGCCGCGTTAAAACGGCTCTCGCCAGTGAAGAAGGCATCGCCAGACTGGCTGCCCAGGGCGATGAAGATCCTTACAGAGACAACGAAGAATCTGATTCTGATGACGAGTGGAACGGCGAATAATGACCCGACCACTGACAGAGCGACGATCCGCTGAATTTCTCCCGGATCGACCGCTTGATGATTCCCCCGACAGCGTGGGCGAAGTTCAACTCACCGGTCGGCACAGCCCTGCCATCATCTATGACAAGATGGTGGATCGCGTTATCGGCCGACGGCCTCACGATGGCGATCTTGTCCATATTATTGACGGTGAACAAAAAGGGATCGGCTGGGGCCTCTACAATGTCCGCTCCGGTATCCGGGTCCGCCGCCTCACACGCCGCGCAGCCCAGCCCGGCAAAGACTGGTGGGTCAGCCGGATTGACGATGCCCTGGACTTTCGCAAACGCACCATTCCAGAAGTCGTCGAAGGTAGAACCCAAGTCGGTCAGAAGGTTTATGGACCAGCCTACAGGGTGATTCATGCCGAAGGCGATGGTCTGCCCGGTTTGATCGTTGACCGCTACGACAGCACTCTTTCGGTGGAATGCTTCAGCCTTGGCCTGTTCCAGCGGGTGGGGCCGATTGTTGAGATTCTTCAGGAAAAACTTGGGACCAAGCATTGGATTGTTCGGTTCGACGAACGTGCAGCCCGCGCAGAGGGTATAAATCCTCAGGAATTTCGGTCCCCGAATTGCCCTGACAGGGCGATGATTCAGGAGGACGGAGTTCTGTTCATGGTCGACTTCGAAACCGGTCATAAAACCGGCTTCTTCTGCGACCAGCGTGAGAATCGCAAACGTCTGACAGAGGCCGCCGCTGGTAAGACCATGCTCGACATGTGCTGCTATACGGGCGGATTTGGGCTTGTCGGTGGCCGAAAGGCGGCCCATGCGACACTGGTTGACCTCGATGAAAATGCTGTGGCTCTGGCAGAAGAAAATGCCAAAGTGAATCAGTATTTTGGCTCACGGGCCCGTTATCGCTTCATTCAGTGTGACGTGTTCAACTATATGCGTCAGGTGGAAGCGATCAACCAGAAATTCGAGGTGGTGGTTCTCGATCCGCCCAAGCTGATCGGAACCAGAGCCGAGTTTGAGGAAGGTCGAAGGAAGTACTCTGACCTGAACAGTCTGGCCATGGGGCTTGTGGAGCCAGGCGGACTGCTGGTGACCAACTCCTGCTCCGGATTGATGTCAGAGGAAGAGTTTCTGAAGGTTTTGAAAGTGGCATCGTGGAGGAGTGGCAACGAGTACCGTGTGGAACGGATCACCGGTGCTGCGATTGACCATCCTGTGCGGGTGGATGTGCCTGAATCCGGCTATTTAAAGGCTGTCTGGCTGAGACGAACAACAGACGTGCAATAATTCTGGGAAAGCGGGCCGGTTCATCTGTAAAAGGATTGAACCCGCCCCTGCTCCCGATTAAGATCTTGCCTGTCTCAAACTACAATAGATGAATCACGAGAGCCGAACGTGGCAAGCCTGACCGTAGAGAACTATGTCAAGACGATCCACCAGATAGCCGCCCGGGAAGCCGGTACGGATGGTCTATCGGTGGTCTCTACTGGCCAGATTGCCAAAGAGATGGGTGTCTCTCCAGGCACCGTTTCAGGCATGATCAAAACCCTCACTGAAGCAGGCCTGACCACGCATACCCCATACGAAGGTGTGCGATTGACCGAGCCAGGGGCCCGACTGGCCCTGAAGGTGATTCGCCGTCACCGGCTTTTGGAAACTTTTCTGGTGCGCACTCTGAATATGCCTTGGGATGAGGTGCATGAAGAGGCGGAACATATGGAACATGCGGTGAGCGACCGGCTGATTGATCGGCTTGACGATTATCTCAATCTGCCTGTGGTTGACCCTCACGGCGACCCGATTCCACGAGCGGATGGAACAGTTCCAGCGGTGTTGGGGCAACCTTTGAAGAATATGCCGGCATCAAATTTATTTCGTGTGGTACGAGTGACGGATCAGGATCCGAAATTCCTGCGATATCTGACAGATTGCGGAGTGGTATTGGGAGCGGTCGGTGAAGTTCTCGAGAACCGCCCGGAATCGGGAGCCGTTTCGTTCCAACTCGACGGAAGGCGTCAAATGCTCGGCCACGAAGCTGCCGGACGAGTGATTGTGGATCTGATTCCGGCGAATGACTTGTAAAGTAGAGTGGGGTGAAGCCCACCTGCATCTAGAGTGAATCATCAATTGCAGAGACAAATCCGTTTCGTAATAATACTTTATCCTGTGTGATAGAAAGTATTTGCGAAGCAGGGTGCGATAAACCCAACTCAATCAGGCCTAGCGCCAAGTAAAGTAGGGTGGGGTGAAGCCCACCTGCTTCTAGAGTGAATCATCAATTGAAGAGACAAATCCGTTTCGTAATAATACGTTATCCTGTTTGATAGAAAGTAGTTGCGAAATAGGGTGCGATTTACTACTACCACTCACTCGAGCCTAAATTAATTGGGTGCTGGCCGGTCTTGGCGCTAACCCCGGTTCCGCATAATCAACCCAACCTTGTCTATCGCAATCTTTCTAGCCGGTCTTGGCGCTAGCCCCGGTTCGCATATTCAAACCAACCGGGGCTAGCGCCAAGACCGGCTAGATAAGCCCAACCCGAACCAACCCAACCGGGGCTAGCGCCAAGACCGGCTAGATAAACCCAACCCGAACCAACCCAACCGGGGCTATCGCCAAGTCCGGCCGGATAAACCTAAACCAACCTCCTTTCAGCCCACCGGTTTTGTTCTGGAATTCAACAGCCAACGGAACCTGCGAACGGTCGCCTACACCTAAAATGGTTGGGATCGTTTTAAGGAGTTACGTCACGGATACAATCCGTTACAATTCTCCAATATTTGCGTGAACAATTGTTTACAATTCAGGAAAAAAGTTTCGCGAAAAATATATTGGACAACTTCGGATTATCGGTATAAATTATGTTATGGGAAATTCCTTCCCAAAGAGAACTTAAAATCAGGCAATCCGGAAGAGATCCAAATTTGACAATTTGGGGCTTTGTGATTGTCTGGTTTGAATTGCTCATCTCCCTTTGCATCTGAAGAGAGTCAGGAACCACGATGAACATCAAGAAGATTGCTCAATCAGCTGGCCTTGTATCACGTCGTGACTCTCGGATGAAGGTGGTTCAAAAAGGGCGGAAGACGCTTCAAATCGATTTCCTGGGGAACGAACTTGAGAAGCGGCAGTTGCTGGCTCAGTTCAGCTATTCTTCGGGCCTTTTGACGATTCAGACCACAGCCAGTAACGAACAGCTTTCGATCATCTCGACGTCAGAGAGCGGTAACTACACCATCACCTCGTCGTCGGGCGTGTGGACCGGTACTGAGACGGACATTACGGCTTCAGGATCAGATCTTTACGTGGATCAGCCGTCGGGACTGGCTTCGATTCTGATCAACGATAACGGAGGGGCCATCACGGGGTCCACCTTCAGCTTTGGCTCATCGTCGGCCAACTTTGTCGATAACCTTACGGTGAACTATGCGGGTACCTCCGGTGCTATCACCGTAGCAAACCCTGTGAGTTTTGCGGGTGGATCAAATCTAAGCCTCAAGGGCCGAAATATCTCTGTCACAGCCAATCTCGGGACATCCGCTGGCGACATATCACTTTTCGGCAACGGCGGCGGTGTTTACCAGCCTGGTTCTTTTGATGGTGTGCGGATCAGCGGATCAACCGTGAATGTGAGCACCACGAGCGGGAATATTGTGATTGATGGTCGAGGTGGGTTGAATACTATCTATCAAGGTGTGTTTTTGCAATCCTCGAATGTACAGGCGGGTGGATCGGGCTGCGTCTCCATCACGGGCGTGAGTGGGAATGGATCAACGGGTAATGCATTTGGTATCCGTGTATTAGGAGCCAATGTCACGACAGTCTCAGGCTCGATTATGATCAACGGAACCTCGTGCGGTACGAGCTATGGTTCCATCGGCGTTCGGGCTCAATCCTCCAACATCTCGGCCACCGGCGCGGGTCATGTGACAATCACCGGCAACGCGGCGAATGGGCGGTTTTCCGCCTGCGGCATCTTTGTGGATAATATAAAGGTCACGACCAGCACGGGTTCGATCACAGTCAATGGCACCTCGTGCGTCACGGAGGATACAGCCATGGGCTCACATATTTATGACTCCAACATATCTGCCACCGGAGTGGGCAATGTGACGATTACTGGCACTGCGGCGAACGGCACGTCTAACTCCGAAGGCTTCAGATTAAGACGATCCTGCGTCACGACCAGCGGAGGCTCGATTACGATCAACGGGACATCGTGTGGCACGGACTACGGTTCCAGGGGCGTACGTCTGGAAATTACTTCCAACATCTCGGCCACCGGCGGTGGCCATGTGTCGATCGCTGGGACCGCGGCGAATGGTACGGATGACGCCTCTGGAATCTCTATAAGTCAATCCATTGTCTCGACCAACTCGGGATCGCTCACTGTCAACGGCACCTCGTGCGGCACTGGGATGAGTTCAAAGGGGGTTAATCTGTATTATTCCTCCAATATCTCGGCCACTGGTGCGGGCAATTTGACGATCGCCGGCAGCACCCCGGGCAACCTCAGTACCGGTGTCGGGATCACTGCTTTTGATTCAGGCTCAAAAGTTTATTCCAACGCCGGTTTAATCACCCTGACGGCCAACAGTGTGAACCTGACAGGTACAGTCAACGCCACCACGGCGGGTAATGTC
>Ga0208720_1000023_pt1 | contig 43833 bp, 39 predicted proteins | sample LakMenEpi20Apr10_FD_150716 | JGI IMG/M metagenome (GOLD analysis project Ga0208720, IMG submission 150716) | Freshwater microbial communities from Lake Mendota, WI - 20APR2010 deep hole epilimnion (SPAdes) | ecosystem: Environmental > Aquatic > Freshwater > Lake > Epilimnion/Euphotic zone ...
TGCTGGTGCTGGTGCTGGTGCTGGTGCTGGTGCTGGTGCTGGTGCTGGTGCTGGTGCTGGTGCTGGTGCTGGTGCTGGTGCTGGTGCTGGTGCTGGTGCACAGGCGAATGAGATAGTTGATGATGAATGTAATTTTACGAAAAAAGCTGACTTTCAAGGATATGCAACACAATACTATAATTGCAGAGATTTAAGAAAAGTAAACTTAGATATTACTACGAAATTATCAATGCCTTACGACACTAATATTTTAGATCAATATGAAGTAATTTGTAGTTGTTTGTATGTTTATTTTAACACAACTATTGCATTAAAGGAAAATCAAAAAAATGTACTTATGGAACAGTTAAATACGCGTCTAACTATTCTATTAGAATATTTACAATTAGATCATTTATATTTACTAAATTATACATTTTTTTTAAAATATTTTACAACAAGATATATTGAGTTTTATGTAAACACATATTTAAAGGGCTTATCTGCGGTGCAAAATGACCTATCTAGGGAGGAAGAGGAACTTTTTACAAAATATGCAATACAACGACAAGATGAGCGATGGAATACTGCCGACGTTGAAAAAATCATAGCTGAGAAAGATCGAACAAAATGTAACAAATTAATCTTTAAATTATTCTCTACACAAGGAAAAGATGGAATATTGTATTTAAAATTAGTTAGTTTTTTTATACTCGAGAGGAAAGAGAAAGATATATATTCACGAAAAAGTTTACATATTATTTTATTAATTTTTCTTCATAAGAAAAAAACAACCGTGTCATTGAATGCTATGACTACAGATAGTTCGCAATGAGTCCGACGAGAATAAATAAATCAAGTAAATTTTGTAATACTTAATTGCTATACACACTGTTCAGTGCTTGTCTTGTACGCTCACGGCCTGCTCTGGTTAACCCTGAAAAAGTAGGCGTTCCGATAGGACTATTAACACCGCGCGCTACAGCAGCAGATTTCGCATCATCGGCTTCTGCTGTTTCGCCCTTGTCCGCCTCTGGTTTTGTTTCTTTGTCTTCCTCGTGTTAACAAGAATACCAGAAAAAGAACCACGCAAACAAACACGCATTATTACGATCGTGCACGGCAAAGTTTAAAAGTTATTTTGATGATTATTAACGAGCGTGATAGTTTAAACAGGGTCTTATGATTTGGGTAACAACCTATTGATAACACTAAGCAAAATAAACAAATCAAGAAAAGTTTGTAATTTTGTAGAATTCATAAAATCGTTCAGGCCTGATCTTGCACGTCCCAAACCAAACCCCCTCTGCTGATCATTAGCACCAACGCTCGTGGCAACATAGCCCGCTGGAGACGAGGCACCACCGCCCGCTAGAGCAGCAGATTTCGCATCATCGGCTTCTGCCGTTTCGCCCTTGTCCGCTTCTGGTTTTGTTTCTGTTTCTTCTTTGTTATGATCGACTGGGTTGGCGTGCTCCTCCATTTGTTTGATGAGTAGTGCGCGGAACTTGCTGTCGTATGGCGAATTGTCCAGGTAGGCCAGCAGTCCACCGGGTTGTTGGCTCACCTCTTTCAGTTTTATAATCATTAACTTCTCGATCTGGGTTAGTACTTCGGGCGGTATGTGCTGTTGCTCGATGAGTTGTTGTTCGATCGCCTTAAGGTAGACCATGGCTTGAGCTGTCGTTGACATCATGGCTTCATCGGACATGGATCCTGCGCGAAGACCGTTGTTGCCGTCGCCCCCTTTCGCATGGTTTCGCTTCGAGCCTTTGGACGGCTTGACGGCTTTCTGCGTGGCTTGCTTCTGCGTGGCTTGCTTAGACTGCTTGTGTCCCATTACGTTTGTTTGTATACCCAATAAATTAATTCCCATCCACTCCATTTACACAAAGTTGATTTGGTTGACTACTTCTTGACCTTTTCTTGTGTGATAATGATTGACATGTACAGCGATAGTCCAGTGGCTGCTAGTAGCAAGGTCGCCCCGAACCCCCGCAAAACTATACTTTTTGGGTTAGCGATAAACATGGCTACGCCTAGAAACGCGGAGCTTTGGGCTATGAGCGCATAACATGAATTGTCGAGGATTTTTGTTTGCAACTTGCCTTCTTTGCTGTTGAGTGTTTGCACGGGCTCGGGAGTCGACATTGTTGTGTGTTTAAGTTTACGTGTAGATTTTTTTTGTGCTTACCTGATACCACCACAAATGAGTCGAAAAAGATGTCATCATGGTATGTGGTATTCATTCCACGTGTGGGGGGTGGAACGACGACAGACAAACTACCGGGGGGGAACAAAATAAAGTTTTTTGTGGTGTGTGCATGGTGCGGCGAGCGCCGTCGCGTGTTCCATTTATTTTAGCAGTCTTCCATAAATGCACAAGCAGGGGAACGCGCGGACCAAAAACGCGAAACGCGACACTGCAAGTGATGACGCGCCCATGTTCTTTCCGCCGTGCGCGTCGGGCGCGTCCATCGCCCTGATCAACTTCTCCGACAACGGGTTCGAGGTGAACGAGGACGCCATCGCCATCCTGAACGGGCTGCAGGGCGCCATCTCCGTCGTGGCCGTCGCGGGCGTGTACCGCACCGGCAAGTCGTTCCTGTTGAACCGCGTGGTGCTGCAGCAGGCCGCGGGCTTCAACGTCGGCCCCACGACGCGCGCGTGCACCAAGGGCATCTGGATGTGGAGCGTGCCGCTTAAAACCAAGAACGCGCGCGGCGAGGACGTCAACGTGCTGGTCATCGACACCGAGGGCATCGGCGCGCCCACCGCGGACGCCACGCACGACACGCGCATTTTCGCGCTCGGCCTGCTGCTCTCCTCGTACTTCATCTACAACAGCGTGGGCAGCATCGACGAGCAGGCGCTGAGCAACATGTCGCTGGTGACCAACCTCAGCAAGGAGCTGCAGAAGAGCGCGCAGGAGGTCGGCGGGCCAAGCGGGCCAAGCGCAAGCGAGGCGGGCGAGGAGCAGGGAGAGCAGGACGAGGGTGCGCGCTTGTTTTCGCCGGGTTTCTTGTGGGTGGTGCGTGACTTCGCGCTGCAGCTGCGGGACGACACGGGCAAGGCGATCGGCGCGCGCGAGTACCTGGAGGACGCGCTGCAGCCGGCGGCGGCGGGGCGGGGGGCGGAGGGCAAGAACCGCATCCGCTCGTGTCTGCGCGAGTACTTCCCGGACAGGGACTGCTTCACCATGGTGCGCCCCTGCACCAACGAGAGCCAGCTGCAGAACCTGGACGCCATGCCCAACAAGCAGCTGCGCCCCGAGTTCGTCGCCCAGGCGGAGGAGCTGCGCGACAAGATCTTCGCGGCGGCGGTGGCGCGGCCCATGCACGTCAAGGGCTACCCGCTCACGGGCGCGATGCTGGCCATGCTGTGCGAGTCGTACGTGGCGGCGGTCAACGACGGGCGCGTGCCGGACATCAAGGACGCGTGGACTTACGTGTGCGACGCCCAGCGCGCGCAGCTGGAGCAAAAGGCGATGCTGGACTTTAGCGAGGAGGTGAACAAGCTGACGGCCGTGGTGCAGTCGCCGCCGTGTTTCCTGCAGGCCAGCATGGGGTTGAAGCAGGCGGCGCTGGCCGAGTTCCAGAAGAGCTGCGCCGCGCTGTACGGCGACAGTTTGGGCGCGGGCAGCGGTGACACGCTGGACACGTCTCTCACCGGCGTGTTGCTGAAGACGAGCGCGCGCCACCAGAAGCAGTACGCGCAGTACCTGCGGGAGTGCGTGTCCACGGTGCTGCGCGAGCGGGCGCTGCAGGAGCTGCCGGACATGGCCGCCATGCGCCAGGCCATGGCGGCGCTGCTGGACCGGTTCATGTCCAAAATAGCCGTCGACGACGACAGCATGGACACGGGGCGCGGCGACGACGACAGCGGCGACATCATGGCGCTGCTCTGGAGCACAATCCACCCCCCCCACCCCCTTTCCCCAACTCCCCCTACTTCCTCGAGTATCTCAAGTATCTCGAGTATCTCGAGTATGCCGCCGAGTTCCCCCAGTTCCCCGAGCTCATCACCCAGTTCAGGGCACGCACGGCACGCGACAGGGCACGCAGGGCACGCGGAGGGGCGGCAGAACGCGTGGCGAGTGGCGCGCGCGCACTACCGGCAGGACGCGACCGCGCTGTGGTACGCATCCGCTAGCGACGCGCTGTGGGAGTCGTTGCTGGCGAGGTACGGCGGCATGGAGCAGCAGTTGTTGACGGCGCAGTCGGAGCACGAGCGCGCGCAGCAAACCCTGCAGCAGCAAGCGGCGGCGCACCACGCGGAGGTGTTGGCGGCGGAGGCGCAGCACCGCGAGGAGTTGGACAAGAAGATGTCGGTGCACAAGGAGCTGCTGTCTTACTACGAGGGGGAGATGGACGAGAAGACGGCGCTGGTGACGGAGCTGGGCGAGAAGCTGGACGAGAGCAGCCGCGAGTTCTTGGCGCAGACGAGCGAGAAGGTGTGTCGCATCAGCAGCCTGGAGCAGGAGCTGGAGCGGGAGCGAATGCGGGCGGAGACGGCGGAGCGGGAGGCGGTGCAGCTAAAGGCGGAGGTGGACGAGCTTATGGCGGAGACGGCGGTGATTGCGGAGCAGACGCGGCAGAATAGCGAGTTGACGCTGGAGCGCGACCACTTGCGGCACGACTTGACCGAGGCGAAGCGGGCGCTGCAGGAGCAGAAGCAGACGCTGGCGAGCGTGGAGTCGGCGTTTAAAAAGGAGTCGAAGGAGGTGCAGGCCAAGGTGTTGCAGAGCCTGCAAACCATGAAGGAGACGCGCAAGGTGGAGCAGCTGCAGATGAAGAGCGCGAAGGACGCGGCGCTGGCGCGGTGTGCGCTGATGGAGGGCACGGAGCGCGCGCTGCGGCAGGAGTTGTCGTGCGTGCAGGGGCAGCAGGCGGAGGCGCTGGCGGTGCACGAGCAGCAGGTGCAGTTTCTGCGGACGCAGATGGAGGAGAACGAGCAGCGCGTGACGTTGAGCCTGAAGGACGTGTCCACGCGGCTGCAGGAGAGCGAGAGGCAGCGCAAGGACAAGGAGAGGCTGGCGGAGGGGCTGCAGGGGCGGCTGCGCGAGGAGCGGGTGCGGCTGGAGCAGGAGTGCATGGGCAAGCTCAAGGACCTGGAGAGCCGCGCGGTGAACGCGGAGAGCCAGGTGAGCGAGCACCGGCGGCAGCTCGAGGCGGCGGAGGAGCGGTGGGCCCGCAAGCGCGCGCGCACGGACGGCGACTCGTCGGACAAGTCGTTGCAGCTGGTCAAGGTGGAGGCGGAGCTGTGCTGGCTGCGGCAACAGAAGAGCGACGCGGACGCGCAGCTGAGCGACCTTAGGCGCGCCAACCACGAGTTGGAGCAGACGATCCGCGGCCTGGAGCGCGGCATTGATTCACAGATGACGCGCGCCAAGCTGGAGTACGAGTCGAGAATAGCGGGGCTGGAGCACCGGCTCATGACAATGACCGAGTCGTGACGGCGTACATGAGCCACCATTAAAAATATGTATTCCAGAAATAAACAAGCAGCTTTTTGTAATTTATTTGAACGTTTGCCCCGCCGAGCACCCATGCGACGCACAGCTCCCAGTACTAGTAGGAGCGGCAACAGCAGCCACGCTTCGACGAGTACTACTACGTGTGCCACCACCACCACAAGCAGCCACACACCCGCCAATGCTACTACTACTACCAATGCTACTACTACTACAAGACTTCCGCCAAAAGGGTCGTCGTGGTGGTGGTGGTGGTCACCAAAAGGGTCGTGGTGGTCGCCAAAAGGGTCGTGGTGGTGGTGGTCACGACGCGCCACGTACGTCGCCCCTGCCAACATGCACGCCACGGCAGTGCAGCGGACGACACTTTTTGCGCGGGGGGCGAAGTTGGAGGGGGAGATGATGCGCGCCACGGTGCTGGAGGTGTTTGAGCTGGACAGGGTGTTGCTGTTGTTCGTGTCGGGCAGTAACACGTGGCGCAACGAGTGCCGACTGGTGGACGTGTCTGTGGAGGTGGACGTGCGAGACGGCGCGCGTAGATGGCTGCGGGCGTGGCTGCTGGACCAGAAGGTGTGGGTGGAGTGTGGCAAGTGCGACGGCTACGGCCGTATTTTAGGCGTGCTGTACATGGACGCTGACTTTGCGACGAGCGTCAACGCCCACGCGGGGGCGCGGTACGGGCGTGAAGGCACAGGCGCGCTTCGGGCGTCAACGCCCAAGCGGGTGTTTACGAAACAACTTCGGGCACGCGGCCCTCGAGCGCGTCAAAGACATCCGCCGTGATGAACTTGGACAGTCGCTGGTTGCACCGGTCGCACGTCGCGCTGAGGCGGTAGCGTCCGTTGGGCGTGAGCGTGCGCACCATGGAGTCCTGGTCTACCAGCACGCGGGTCTTGCCGCCGTTGCGGCCGCACGTGAAGCACACAAACTCGTTGAGCCTCATCACTTTTTTCCGTCCACTACTGCGTCTGGTGCTTTTGCTCTTGCTCTTTCGTGCGGGCATTTTGGGTTCGTGTTTCTCTATAAGGTAGATTATATTTTATTCGGATTTGGTTAAAGCAGTAATTTTTAAAATGAACTCCTTGGCTTCGTTGATGCCCTGCGCCTGCTGGGTAGCCCTCTCCACGTTGTCGGGGCACCTGTCGGGGTGAGCGGCCATCATGCACTTGTGCCACGCCTGGGTGATGTCTGCGGCGCTCAGGTCGTCGCGGCGCGGCGGCGGTACGACCCGCATGACCGCGTCGTGTACCCGCAGGGCCAGGTCCGCGGGCAGGCCGGGCGCGACGACCAGTTGTTCCGGCGCCATAAACTGCAGCACCACCAGCGAACGCAGGTAGACGAACATTTTGACGGGGTCCTGGATGTCCGGGTGCGCACTCACCCAGCACTGCATCATGTGCGTCTTCACGGCGGTCACGTGCTTGATGCCGTGGCTCATGTCGGCGTACACCCGGATCGTGTTCTTGAACTCGTTGTCTTCGATGCTCTCGTCGTACATGGCCGACAGCGCCGCCGGGATGCGGACAGAGGCACTGTGCTCGAGCACCTGTGCGTTCGCGTACGCCCGCTGCACGTACTTGCGCCGCTCCTGTGAAATGGATTTAAAAAAGCTGTAGTCACCCACCAGTCCGCTAATGTGCTGCATCACGCCGTCAAAGTGCTGCTCGAACAAGTCCCACAGGCCGTTGATCTCGAAGGAGGCGCGCGCGTTGGAGACGGCCGTTGCGCCCGTCGGGGGCGCCAAGTGGTGGCAGTACCGCTGGAAGAAGGTGCATACGGTGTGGATGCAGTCGTTGAGGCCGGCGGTGATTTTGGTGAGTTTATCGAGGAACGCGTGCCGGCTCTTGGTGTACATCCAGTTGTAGCGGAAGGCCTCGAGCGAGCCGGACTCGTAGATGAGGCGGTGGCGTGCGTGCGGAATGGCGTTGAAGGCGTTGTGGCACGTCACCGACTGTTCGCGCACGTACTGGTCCACGTAGCCGGACAGCGACGCCAGGAAGACGGGCAGCGAGCTCTCGGTCATGGTGCCGCCCGAGTCGTCGAGCACCTCCAGTCTGAACAGCTGCTTCCACTGGTGGTTGGTGGCGCCCAGGGAGCGCACGCACGAGTCGATGAGCGCCGTCACGTGCTGGTTGCACAAAATGGTGTTGCTCAGCACCGCGGCAAGGAAGGTGTCCATCTCATGTTTGAGGCACCAGGTGACGTAGATGGCCTGGGACGTGTTGGCGCCCCCCAGGAAACGCAGCGCTACGACGTAGATGTACGGGAACGTGAGCGGGTCCACCGCCGGCAACGACGCGGCGAGGCGTTCCTTGGCTTGTTGCGTGACGGTGTCGCCCAGCACGAACAAGCGGCGCGCATCCCTGACGTTGGTGAGGAACAGGTCGTTGCGGTCGAACACCGGGGCGTACGACTCTGCCAGCAGCTCCGCGTCCATGTCGAACGTCTCGAACAGCCGGTGCGTGGTCACGTTGGCCGACTGCGCGTTGCCGGCGTAGGTGCGGCGCTGCAGGTCCTCCGCCGCGGTGACGGTGGTCGTGACGCGCCGGCGGGGAGACGAGGGCGGACTGCTCACCTCTTTCTGTTTCTGCAGCACCGCGGCGCACATGTTCAGGTCCCACTCGCGCATTTCGCCGGTGGACTGGGCCAGCGAGTCCGGCGCGTCCATCGCGCGTCGCTCCACTGTGCCGCGCGAGTCGGTGCGTTTGCGCGCGTCCCCCGCCGTGGAATGCCGCGAGTCGTTGGACTGGCGCGAGTCGTTCCGCTGGCGTCCCTCCGATCGCGAGTCGTTCCGCTGGCGCACCTCCGACGTGATACGGAGCGTGGTGTCTAAGGGTATGGCTGCCTCCGCGCCAATTTTCCGCTTGGCTCCATCTCCGCTGATACGATCACGCTTCATTCCTGCGCGCGCCATTGTTGATAGTGGCGTAATTGTGCGTGTGCGTCGGCGCAGATGCTCCACGTGCACATACAGCGGATCCAACAACGTTTTAAAGTCTTTCCAGAAACCGCGCCAGTACGCAGCTGTGGACCCCATGTGCGCCTCACAGACCTCATACAGAGTGCGCATCGTTGACACGGATGGTGATGATAATGCCGACGAAAACGATGCAGCTGGTTGCATCAGCTTGATTTTGTACCCCTCCAAATCCCGCAGTACATTGGTGAGGAACAGCGTGAACTGCTGCTCGCTAATGCCCTGTGTGTTTCTCTTTTTGGCCATGATAGGCATGACCTGGTGCAGTACATTGGTTATCAGCGTCGCCTCCATAGCGGCGACGTCATAGTAGTTCGAGGAAGAGGAGAGCTCCATCATATATAAATAAATGATTTTCAATTAGGTCAATCAATTGGAATAAAATAGATTTTGAATTTTTTATATATTTGATGTCGTTTTATTTTGACTTTTTACATGGAGGCGACGCACGTACGTCGTCACCCCCGTCAACTGATACACAACTTATATACATCATCCATCAACCACGCGCGCCGACTGTGACTAAGCCGCGAGCGGTACGCTCGCCATGTGCGATCGCAAAAAGTCCATGGCGTCCGACTGGGTGCGCACCACAACGTTGGGCGACACGGGGGGCGACAACTTGAAGACGTACTGCAGCAGGCCGGCGATGAATTCATTGCCCACAATCACGGCACTTGCATTCAGGTACAGCTTGCACTTGGACCTGTTCTTTTTCATGAAGCTCACAATGTCGAGGCACACGCTCAGCGGCACGGTTGCCATCTGGGTGGTGTCAACGAACAACGTGAACGGCTGCTCGTTGTCCAGCAGTTGCTGCAGCGCCGATAAAAAATCTTCACGGAACTTATCCACCGTCACTTGTTCGGCGTTGAACACCACGTGCACCATTAGACCCTCAAAAACTTGGATCGTCGCACAACTCATGATTTATTTACTTGAAGCCCCTATTTTATTTTAAATGATGCACAAGTACAAAGCAAAACGCGCACACGCGTTGCAAACAAAGCAAAACGCGCACACGCGTTGCAAACAAAGCAAAACGCGCACACGCGTTGCAAACAAAGCAAAACGCGCACACGCGTTGCAAACTAAACGCGCATCCATTTTTTAAACACGGCGTGAAAAGAAAGAAGAAACAAATGGACGCGTTTCATTTCGAGACGCTGCTGCAGGTGTTGCCGCTGCTGAACGACGAGGAGTCGTTTCGGAATTTTCCGTCGACGCCGCTCCTATTTCTCTGCAAAGAGCTCAGCAAACTCACGTCCATGTTGTCACCCCCGCTCTACTTTGCCGCCAGAGACATCAAGTCCAAAATCAAAATTGTGGAGGACAACTTGGTGCTGGTGCAACAGGCTACCGGCAGGGCGCCGCATCCCACGCAAGGCTACCCCTTACGCCTCATCATCCAAAACGAGATGGGCACCGATGCAACCAACAACAGCAGCCTGCCCTCCGTGACGCGCACGCTCATGCGGCTGGTGTGGTTCTTGGATTTCACGTGTGTGTTGTGTTCCAAGATCAGCAGAGACGTGGATAAGACGCTGCAAACATGCGTCGGCGAGGCGTACGAACTGTGTCTGTCACCGTATCACAAACCGCTGGTTCGGGTGAGTGTGCAGTTGGCGCTGTACGCCTGTCCCTCCCGCGAGACATTCTGCCAAAACCTGGGGGTCGACGCAGCCACGAACAACCACACCAGTCTGCAAATGTTGATGATGCTCAGCCGCAACTTACGGCAGCCCGTCGACACCATGTGGAAATTTTTCCGCGAAAATAATATTGTCCAGCTACAGTAAAAATAAAATTAATGCAAGAGGAAGAGTATGAGACTACATTGTTGTACTGCATGAGTTGTACCGCGCCGTATGCGTCCCTTCAACAAGGCTGCTGGTTTTGCGGGGGCAACGTGCACGTGCCCGTCACCTCCGCGCAAGACGACGGCACCATCCAGTACTACTCCTTCGAAGAGTGGCTGAGCGTCTTACTGTTTGTGCCCCTCATGCAGCAACAACCCGACATTGATATCACCATACAAGCAGACCCCAACTCGCGACTGATCAGCGTATCATGGGCGCCGGGACAAGCGGACGGGCAAATGTCGGCGCCGCTCACCATTATTGAATCGAACGACAAGGATTGCTTAAACGACAGCGATATCAAAGACTTGATTACGCGGATAGACATGGACGCGGCGGATGATGCGCCGTGCGCCATTTGTTTAGAAAGTCTAGCCACTGTCACTAACAGCATAGCCACTGTCACAAACAGTAACAGTCTAGTCATTAATAACAACACTGTGTTTAATTATGCCGCGCAACTTCCGTGTCACCACATGTTCCACTCGCAGTGTGTTGTGCAGTGGCTAAAAACATCGCCAGTCTGTCCGTGCTGCAGAGACTCATTATCCGCACATAAAACCACGCGCCAACAAAACGGTTAAGCCGTTTTATCAAATGTTTATTAAAATGAACTTAGGAGGCTAGGGACGGCATGCGCGCACCCAGTTGTTTATGTATTCCATGTGATGATATGACAATTTGAACACCTTGCCAGCTGCGTGGCCTGTACTGGTAGTGAGAGACCGCGTGGTGGAAGCCGTCGGAGCAGTCCATGGGCATGGAACATGTAGTTGCGGACGTCTTGTCACATCCACGCGTGTTGTGCGTGTCGGCCGCTAACACACACGTCCAAATAAACTGGGAATTGTCGGTGGCCCCCACCAGCACAATGTACAGCTCCAAATCGTCAATGGTTAGCTCCTCTTCCGAAACGCCCGTGTTTTCATGCGTTATGGAAATGAGCACATGCGGCGACACATGCGGCGACGACTCTCCTCCTCCGTTCTCAACCATGCTGATATGTAAATTCTTTTCGGTGAGTAACACAATATCGTGCTTGGACACTTCTACCTCGATCGACCAGTGCACATCACTCATCAGTACCATTATGATTCAGATATACGTTTTACTACATTGGTAGAAAAAGTAATACCAAAATAGACATTTACAAAAACAACAACATTTTAAAATTTATCTTACGTTAGCTAAAGCCAGCATGTTAAATTAACTTAAAATTTAAATATATTAGGACAGTGAAATGCAGCTCACTGGTTAAAGAAGTGCTTTAAGAAGTACACTGCCACAGGTCTCGGGTTCAAATCCACCTGCGTTAAAACAAAAACACTACCTAGTGGTGATGGTTACCGCCACTTAAATAACAAGAACGCGTCCTCAATTAGGATTGTCCGTTCTGTAATACCAGATAATGACCACATACCGTTTTTTTTGTGTCACCATTTTACCATATTACCATTTTGTTTAATAATAATGATTTTAAATGCCACAGCGCTCACATCGATAGAACTTTTCCCCTGACTGTTTTTGCTTTTCTTCTTCCTGACTAGTATAAGTTCGAGCCAGCATCCGACGATGTTCTTTTAATTTCGCATCATGCTCTTCCTGTGCGCGCTGGTTTTGAGGCGGCTGCGAGCGTTGCTGCATTTGATGGTGTGGTTGTGGTTGCGAGCGTTGCTGCATTTGCTGGTGTGGTTGCGGCTGCGAGCGTTGCTGCATTTGTTGGTGTGGTTGCTGCATTTGTTGGTGTGGTTGCTGCATTTGTTGGTGTGGTTGCTGCATTTGTTGGTGTGGTTGCTGCATTTGTTGGTGTGGTTGCGGCTGCGAGCGTTGCTGCATTTGCTGGTGTGGTTGTGGTTGCGAGCGTTGCTGCATTTGTTGGTGTGGTTGTGGCTGCAGGCGTTGCTGCATTTGCTGGTGTGGTTGCGGCTGCGGGCGTTGCTGCGTTTGCTGGTGTGCGTATAATTCGTGTATAAGTTGTTGTTGATCGTCTATGGTCAGTCCATGTGATCCGATGCGTATGCCCTCATCGACGTTCATCGCTGGATAACGTTCCATTGCTTGCGTTTGTTTTTGTTTATATTGATACATTATAATTTATAATAAAGGGCTTACAAATAAAAAACGGATGAGTGGTCGAGGGTTTGAGTCGGATTTAAAACAAGGGAATAATGGCGGCTTGGCGGGGGAGAGCATGCGTCGCCGTGAAGCAACGTTGACAGGCGGCGCCTCCACCCTGGATGACCCCACGGACTACACGCGTGCGTTTTTAGCCGACGACCAACGTGTTTTTTTATGGAACACGGCCAACTTAAACCTGCACCCCAAGTCCTTGAAGCCGTGTTTTCGACTGCTGGGCCTGTTTGCGTCCGTGGAAGATGCATCCGCCCATGGCGCCCGCATTGTAGCGGCTGACCCGCGCTCCTCGTGCTCGCTGCGTATTAGTTCCACGCACGCATGGTATACCATACCCGTAGACATGATTACCGATTTAACGCCGCATCTGGAAAAGGTGAACAGGAATTTGGAGACACACAAACAGATCATCCAAGAAACCACCGAGGAGTTCTTACTGCACAAACAGGAGTTGACGCGAGATAGAAAGCCAGCATCGCTCGACCACCTCCAAGCGGCACTAATGGGGCAGTGCGGCAGCGGCGAGGACGAGGGCGGCGTCGAAGAATCCAAAGAGGGGCAGTGCGGCGAGGACGAGGGCGGCGTCGAAGAATCCAAAGAGGGGCAGTGCGGCAGCGGCGAGGACGAAGGCGGCGTCGAAGAATCCAAAGAGTGTACGGAAATCAGCGACTTTTCGCGACTGGAGCCGGTCGCGATCGAACACCCCTCGATGGAACCACGCGCGATCGAAAAAACGTCGATGGTGCCGTTGCTGCCGCCGGTCAGTACATGCCCCGAAAGCGAAGACGAGTGCTGGACCGAAAAGTCGCACGAACTACAAGTCGGCGGAGTTCCCGTGCCGCCCGTGGTGCGCGAAGCAGACGTGCGCAACCAGAAGTACGCCGTCGTCTCCGTGATGCAGGATTACGAGGCGATGCTCGCCAAGTCGCCCAACATCGAACCGGGCGTATGTGTGTGGGCCGCCTTTGACACCGAGAGCGAAGCGCTGCTGTACTGCAAAAAGGTGGCGTCCAAAGAGTTGAAGGAGCACGATCTGGCCATCATCACAATGTACGAATGGGCGTACCCGCACCTCATCTCGTCCGACAAGGTGCCGCAGCTGTACCGCAACGAGGAGCTCAACAACATCATGAAACACGCGCGCACCTCGCGCACACAAGTTGCCGTCTTCGAAAAGGGTTTTGAAGAAAAAGGGCTGGAAATCCCGGCCATGAATATAGAGCCCGACTTGGCGGAACCCGCGCCGCGTCTTTTCAGTCCTGTTGTTGAATAAAGTGATGCGTCGGACATCATTTTCCACCATCCCAGTTTGAAAGTTGTGTGTTTATTTAGTTAGTCGCGGAAGGTACCGTACAGCTTCAGCCGGTACTTGTTCGGATAGCCGGGCACGTGCAGTGGTGCGTGGTCGTCTTTCCAAGCAATCTTTTCACCAATGTCGATCGGCACGCTGTTGTTGTCCACGATTCGGTAGTTGTACCTGTTCCGGGCCGAGTCCACACTTTGCGCGTACACCAGCATCGTGCGGTCCTTACTCGCCGTGTCGCCTGGCTTATCCGTGATGGCCGCACCCACCAGCTGCCACGGCCCTAGCGCTTGGCGAGACAGGATGCGGTTCAGCGGCGAGTCCGCGCGTTGGGGAATTACGTTACGGCCCACGACGTAGTTAAAATTCTCCTGTGGCACGGGGAACGACGGCGAGAACAGCGACGCGCCACCCACACCACCAGGTCTGGACGACGCCTGCACCTCGCGTAAGGGGTACACCACAACTGGCGGGGGCGCCGCAATACTGGTGTTACGGTACAGACCGCCCCGACTCTCGTTGTTGATGCACCGGATTGTACCCGCCGCATAATCCACACTGCAGCGTAACGGGTACTCGGTGTACGGCGTTGCTCGTGGTTTCACCGGCGCCAGCTCATCATCCACCGGAGCATTCGGCGAGAAGTAGACAAGCGGTTGTTGCTCCATGTAGTTGTCGTTTTCTTCTTCACCTGCGTAATCATCATTGTACGTGGACAGTGTGGCGTAGTGCAGCCGGCTTTTATCAGCACCACCTCCTTGGCGTCGCATTTGTATATTACTTCCAGAGAATAAATTAAGTATTATTCATCAGCCACACACACGTCACACTTGGTGCTGTGCAGGCGATGTATGCTGTCGCTTTTATAGTACTCTTCGCCGTAGTCTAATAATATTTCGTCGCCGATTGCAATATCCATTGTTGCGATTATGTTGGGATATGCATCGGGGTGGTTAACGTAACTCTGCAATTCTGCGTTTTTTACACCAGTGACATCTGACATTCTTTCGCCACCATTATGTTTTCTAAGTTTACGGACTTTTTGGTTGCGTGCGCACGTGTTGGCCCAACTCCCCGCGCCTCTAATCTCCGCCGAGTCGTAATAACAATCTGTTCCTTCGGTAACATATGGCCCAACTTCTTTACCCGAATATAAAGCATTTAGTTGATCTTGTGTTAACTTTTTCCCAATATACGGCAGAATAAAATCGCCACTTTTAAATGCTTTCAGGGCGAAAAGACCATTAAAGTTCATTAAGATTAGGTTGTATGTTTGTGCATCCCTACGTAGTAATGTTGTGGGCCTGATTTCAACGCCGTACGTGGTGGATAGATGGGACATGCATACGGGTAATGTTAAACAAGATGTAGTGGCACATTCCGGTATCGCGCACTTGTAACATTTTAAAGTACCTTTTCGTTCGTTATTATAATACCACGCGTATGTTAACGGCGCTTCGACGCTGCTTGATTCATCAAATCGTAGGTTTGCGATCCGATTAGTCGATTGAAAATAGGTGCCTTCGTGAGGGAGTCCAGTAAAAACGCGATACTCTGCAATCATCTCTTCTATGTTATAGGGTTCTACAAGCACGCTAGGCGTATACATATATTCCATTAAAAATTCTTTGGCGGCAGTGTGAAAAGAATCACTGTTTTTTTGTTGGTCTTTATTAGAGAATATAGTACTAAAGTTGGCCCAACAGTAATTGTTTATAAGTAGCCAGCCATAAATGTCTAGGTTTTTACGCAGTAATTCCTGGTATTCTTCTTTCCTAAACTTTGGGGGTGACGAGGTATAAAATTTTTCAACAACTGCCGTCATTTGGGCTAGATTACGGTCTTCCATCGTTTGTGCTTCACCCGCGTACGTTGCAGCTGCTGTTTCTAATTGTTTACTATTAGGTGTACATATGTCTGTAAGGTTTTGCGCTAACACTTCTTTTGAATCCGTGTTTCTTTGTATTATTTGGAGTGAAGTGTCGTTCATAAGCGAGTATGCAATGGGTACTTGCCATGCCGTTTGACATTTCCTACGGATGTAGTTCCTATTTCGACGGTGTATCACTTGGTCCCAGTCGATGAGGCGAACATGCGTGCCATCGTACACAACATTATTTGGTTTTATATCATTATGATTTATCCCTTTTTCGTTTAGCTGCACGATTCCATTTTCCAGCAGGTCAAGCATTGATAAGTGAAAATTTCCAAATGGAATATCGCCACGTGTTGTGTGATCTTGAATGGTGGGCCCACCATAACCAATTTGCAGACCAGTCCACTCTTCTTTGTTGAGCAGTTTATTTGAATTATTTTGTAGTAGATGCCTACAGTCGTTCGTTAAATTACTCAATTCGCTGGCAGTAATATCTAAATCGCACATTTCAACAGGTGCTTGAAAGTACTTTTCATGGTTAGTAATAGATTCTAGTTGTGGTCGAATTATCTCATACTTGTTCCATTCGTTTGTAGATGCTTCTTTCCTGCCCACTTTTGTAACAAAGTTATGTCGTCTCGCATTACCAAAACAGGGTAACGCAGGTTTTACAACACACCCTACTCCACCTTTTGCAATAACCTTGCTTTCTTCGGGTGCTGCGCCTGCGCCTGCGCGAATTTTATGTTCCGACCGTTTCCGGGGTTTTTGTGACACTCCACGATGTTGGCGCGACTGTCGTGACACTCCACGATGTTGGCGCGACTGTCGTGACACTCCACGATGTTGGCGCGACTGTCGTGACACTCCACGATGTTGGCGCGAGCCTTTACGATGTTGGCGCGATTGTCGCGACGTTCCACGATGTTGTCGATGCGCGCTCACGTGTGATTGCACTGTTTTATTCATTTACCTTATGGATCATATTTTATTCGTTAGAACTTACTTTTCGTTAAGAAACATACTTACACTGTCACTCCATTTTGCAACGGGAACCCCGCTGCCGCCCCCAATAAATGTTGGCACGGGCGGTTGTTGTCCGGCGCTAGTTTTCAAACCTCCATTTTTCTTGGTTTTTTTTCGGGAAACACAAACAGCTAAAATAATACCCGCCGCCATGAATAACCCGATTACAACAAAAAACAATATACGTTTGTTCTTCTCCGTGTTCAGACCCTTTTTTAACGTCACCCGTTTTTCCATTACAAACTCTTCGTCTTTGACCTCCGAGTCGTAACGTACAAACCGCTGGTCGCTGCTTCTCCCGCTTGCCCCTCGTGGTTGTGTGTTTGTTGCATCCGCCTGCGGGTGTAACGGTACAGGTGGTTGTCGCCGCGGCAGTTGTTGTTGCGGCGGCGGGTACTGTGGATGTTGTGGATGTGGTTGCTGTGGGTGTTGCCGATGCGGTTGCTGCTGTGGATGTGGTTGCTGTGGGGGTGGTTGCTGTGGTTGTTGTGGATGTGGTTGTTGTGGATGTTGCGCGTGTGGGTGTGGTGGTTGCTGTGGGTGTAGTTGCTGTGGGTGTGGTTGCTGTGGATGTGGTTGTTGTGGATGTGGTTGCTGCGGATGTGGTTGTTGTGGATGTGGTTGCTGCGGATGTGGTTGTTGTGGATGTGGTTGCTGCGGTTGTTGGTATTGCTGGGGGTGTGGCTGTTGGTATTGCTGGGGGTGCGGTTGTTGGTATTGCTGGGGGTGCGGTTGTTGGTATTGCTGCGGCGACTGGGGCGGTGCGCGTGGTTGTTGTACGGACGGTAGTGGTGGTAATTTGGAAAAGCCCGTAACGGTGTTCTTGTTTTGTAAATTGAGCTCACTGTCGGCAAGTTGTTGCATGGGTTTAATTTTGTTTGTCACGACCGTATCATCCTCGCTACCATTGTTAGTGGGGTCATTAGTGTGCATGTCGTTAATGGTCCCGTTGCCGTACGCCGCATCAAGTGACATGATATTCATGGTGTATTGATGACGTCAAGGGGGGTTACCAAATATATTTATCACATACAGAAGAATTAAAAAATTTGTTTAAATTATGAATTTCAACTCATTAAGCTAAAAGCGCTAATGACGTTTACCTTCCCGTACACTGTGATGGACACAATTAACGATTTCGTGTCCCTCAAGCCGTTCGTGTACAGTTTGGGTAACACAACCATTAAAAAAACACTCATCGCTTATTTCATCGTGAAAACCCACGGCGGGGATGCGCCATGGATGTACTTGCTGCAACCGTACGCGCTGACCCGCACGAAGCATGACTTGTTTCTGTTTTTAAGTCGCGAGGGCGTCAACGGGTTGGGACACACGTTGTGGATACTGTCGCGCAATCTAGAAGCGTCGACCCGGCGGCTGCAGTGTAAAACGGTACTGGCAACCGAATTCGATATTATCAAACAAGAAAATGCACTGGTGCAGGTACGAGACAAACAGTCGTACCCGGCAGCGGGGTACATGCGGGCGCGCATTGCTGAACTGGTGGCGCCAGACCGCCTACCTGCACACGCCCAGGAAAAGCATTTGCGTATGGACACGTTGACCACGGCAAAAAAAGTTGAACTGGATCACTTATTGTCGTGGCGGCGGCGGCACGGCGCGCACACGAGTCTCGGCAGTGTGTGTCTCTCCGTGGAATGCAATGAAAACCACTACTGCTCATCTGCTCGGAAACGGGCCCGTCCAGCGGCGCCAGAGGCTCCACGGGCATCGGCACTCAAAAAGAGTAAATATTATGCGACACATCTAATGCCTCCTCATGTTGCCATGCCTCCTCATATTGCCATGCCTCCTCATGTTGCTCCACCGCGAAACGACACCCTCGGTCGGCGAAGATGCGCCCTCGAACAACTGCCGCAAGATGTGACCACTCTAATTTTCGAGTACTCGTACTCGTGCGGCGATATCTCTGCACTTGCACCACAAATGGCTCGCATGCCCTTGTTTTTCCTCCAGCAAATCAAGCGGCTGCCGATGTTCCCGCTGCTGCAACATGTACAGACCAATGCCAAGATTGAGCAGCTAGCGGTAACCAGACAGGAGACGCGGCGGGCGAACAACATGGACTGGCAGGCACCGTGTTCGCCGGTGTACGACTCGTACTCGCACCTGCTGCGTCAAGTGCTGCATGCCTACACGGCGTACCGAAACGTTTACGTGCAGCTCACCTCGGCGGTGGCCCAGTACTCCATCGAAGAGCGCCAAATTCTGCTGGACGACTTCTTACTGCACACCAAACAGTACGAGTTGATGCGAACAGACGATATTGTGTCCAGCGCACTGGGCTGCGGCGGCAGCAAGAAAAAACAAGTCATGCGCGTGCTCAACTGTCTGGACTTTCGGCTGCTGGACATGTTTGCGTTCGATGTGCTGCTGCTGCAAGATGATGCGGTGCACGCCCTGCCCCCGCGCGCGTTTTACAGGAGCTCCAAACACCAGAAGAATTACAGGCGCGAGTTCACGGCGATGGATGTGCACACCACGCACCGCGGCGCCGCGATGCTGGTGGGTATGGAGAGCCTGCGCGAAGACCTGCGTCAACAGAAGAAAACACTGTATCGGGCACTGCGCGGCGTGGAGGCGTTCGAGGTCACGCACACCCAGCGGCTCATGGATGAGTTGCGCGACAGCGGCGTCGTCACCCTCGACCCGACACACCCGTGTGCTCGCGTGTCCAGTGTGTGCAACTCGCTACTGCACCACGACGAGCTGGATGCGTTTTGTGAGCAGATGGTGGCGCGCGCCGAACTGTCCGCCGATGACAAATACGAGTTTGTGTGTGCGGTGCTGCACAACCTCCGGTGCGCCATCGCGGCGAAGCATCAGCATTTGACCTCGGCGCTGTTTCACGGAGTGGTGTCCACGCCGTGTGACGCCACTTTTATCAATTGGAGGCTGTACATGTCTAATTTATTAAAGAGTTTGAACGAGCGACGCGAAGATGCGCGCGTCGTGTCCATCCGCATCGCCACCAAGATGCACGACGACTCGAACGTCACGCCGACTCAAACGAGCAACACTGCTGACGGGTTTACTTTGTTCTACCAGAATTCGCGGTGCGGCGGGCTGGCGGGTCGGGGTCGACAGGCGCTCGGCGACATTGTGCAGAACCACTGTCTGGCGGTGCACGGCGTGTGCTCGTCGTCCACAAGAGCCGCGAAATGGCCCAACACGATTGCTGGCGCTCACGTGGTAGTGTCGTGGACGCAAAATGTTGCAACGCCACCAGTAGTGTTGTTGCGGGACTCGTCGTCACAGACACGTGACGTGCTGGACATTTTCATCGCCAGCGAAAGCAACGTCACCGAAACATTGAAGAAGCACGCGCGGTTGACGGGCAAGTGCGCGCCGTGCGGTCGCAGTCTCAAGGGCAAAAACATATGGATAGGAACCACTTGTGCGGGCCACCTTCCATCCAACTGGCAATGAAGATGTTGGAATTTGATATCTTTATTATTTTAAATTCGTGAATGACGTAGTTAATGAATCTTTGAACTCAGTCATTAGTATAGACACTTTAGATTGTTCATCAGTGTCCTGGTTTTGTTCTATAAATAATAATAAATTGTTATTAAAGTTTATCGCTTTGTTGTGTTGAGCTCCTCGAAAGCTATCGACCCATATCGTGTTGCAATGTTCATCTACAATAAAGTTATTTAACTTTAAATTTGTATGGTGTATAAAACTACTTTTTAATGTCTCAAATATTTTGTGAAGTGTACTGACAATATCATTTCGTTTTTGTGCTGTTATATTTTCCTTTTTAATAAAATCAAGAAGTGTAGTATCTAATGTAGCGATCTGTTTTACAAGATTTGTTACAAGAAACGCGTATGTTACTTTGCTATTAAGCGCCGTTGATGTCATGCAAACGTAAGAATCTATTATTTTACGGGTTATATTATAGTCTTTTAGAATATATAAACATGTGATTTCATTGATAAACTCGGAGCAACTCCCTTTTTGTTCTTTTATTATATGGTTTTTATCAAACGAAAATATTCCTCTTCCTCCTATCAATGTTTTTGGAAATTTAAATGACTGTTGTTGCTGTTGTTGCAAAGGTTCACACGCCTTTCTAATTTGTGGTATAGTATAATTATTATACCCGTTCAAAACATTTTGATCTCCAAAAGCTGTCATTAAGTCCTTTAAACAAGTTTTGTTTTGTTCGTCTACAGCTTTTTGATCTTTATTTATATATAGATTATACGCTGTTTTTCCGTATTTCTCTACTGCGACTCCCACAAGGACTCCTTTTGCCATGGTACTGATGGTATTGTAACTCGGAAAAACACTTTTTTTTTTACGTTTACCACCGCCGCTAAGTGACTTTAGAAAATCCTCGTCGATGCATTTGACGGCGCGTTGTACGCGTTTGTTTGCGTGACGCAAAGAGACCATTTCAGTGTGTGGCGTCGCGTCTTTAAAACTGATCATCGTAACTCCAATGCGATCACATGCCGTTTTGGTACGGTTAAACCACCGCGGGCGGACTTCGAACAAGGTGTGAAGATTTTGTATGTTGTCGTTGGGGATGAGCGTACGTGAGTACGTGTTTGCATTGACGTCGTGCAAGACATAAAATAAAGGTGACGACGACGTCATGGAGATATTGTTTATTCACTGCGTATATAATATTTAGTACTACGTTTGAGTGTATACCCAAAAGGTTACTTTTTTTAGTATAAGGTTGTAAAGCCGTCCAATATAATAATGTCTGTGGTGCTTCATACCGAGCTAGGTAACACGGTCTTGGCCGACACGTCAATATCGCACGACACGGTTATTGACGATGTACCGGCTTTTCTAAAACCGCGGGGTGCCAGACCCACCAACACAAACACCAACACGTGGAACTGTGCCGACCATTTTCCGTGGCCACCGCCCGCCATCGATATCCGAAACTCAACCAACATCGTGGAATCCGTCATTGCATCACGCATCAACGGCGAAAAAGTAAAACGAGAGATGATACTACCACCATTATCACCCACGTCTACAACAACTACCACACCTGTCACAAAAAATGGAACACAAATCACATCACTGGAGACTTTGGTGCGGTCGTCGTACACCGACGGGGGGGTGCTCGTGTCGTACGCGCTGGTGAACAGCCCGATACACGACATCAAACAAGAGCTCGTCAGCCGTGGTGCACTTTTGTGTACGCTCCATGTCGATTGCGAGCTAATCGCTTTTTTAAACACGCGCGAACTCGAAATGTGTTTACCTGTAACCGCACCCGCCGCCAGTCCTTTTGTATGTAGGGTCGCAGCCATCGTCGGGTACACACAAGACCACTGGATTGTTGAACCAGCGCTTGGATGTGGGAGTTTACACATCAGCGTGGAAGACCCGCGCATCTCCACACACAAACTCTTCGGCTTTCTGAGTCGGCAGCAGAAACAGAAGCAGACGGCCCGCGACGAACACGCACCCGACACGGTTCCTGTCTACCTCCTAACCGCAAGTAAAAAAGTCAAGACAAAAAACAAACCCAAAACGGTGCTCACGCTCAACCACGGCGCGTCCAAGGGCTTACACGACGTTGGGACCAAGGCGGGGGCTCCCAAACACGGTAAACTGCCACAAAAACTTAGACACATGTTCACGGCACACACGGGCGCACACGCGGACGCGACTTACCTTGTAGACATACTGTTCATCGTCATTGTCTTCATTTGTGCAGCGCTACTGCTTTCGGCGCTGTTTTCAAAACGAAGAAATCTACTTGCATGATCCGTCCTTGCACTCCCGCGCCATGGCCAGCTTGTACACGTCATCGCTGTGCGGCGTGGAGCAGCAATTTTGTCCGACAATGTCAAAAAAGGGGCGTTCGCGTGCCAGCATGAGCGGCGGCAACATGCTCAGGCGGCGCACTAGACTAGGCGATCCCCCCGCAATGGTGATCATGAGCGGGAGCAGTTGTATAAAAGTGTACCACCCGATAAGGTCCGGGTGCTCCCGCCGCACATCTCCTTTCTCTATGCGGTTATCCATATTGAGTGCAAAGTATTTCAACATGTCCCACACATCGCCGTCGCAGAACGCAATGGGGCGAACAATGAACCGCTTCGTCAGACACTGTAGCGAAATCTGGCGTTTGTGCAGCAGCGTGATCATCGACGGGTCGACGTGCAGCTCGTTCAGCGCCTGGTAGTTCAGCTTGTCGTTGACCATTTCGTGCAGCTTGTACATCCAGCTGCTTAGTGCGGACGCGCGTATGGTGTCTCGCAGCGACATGACGGATATTTCTTCGAGTTGCCGCGCATAGTCGTTGTACGAGTCGCGGCAAAACACGCACGGCAGCACGTGGCCTAAAGCAAACAGAAACGTCGAGACTTCCGTCGCGTACTCCGCGCACCGCGGCGAAAAGGACAGGGTGTGCAGCACCTTCCAGGTAGGCGGTCCCCAGATCCATGTGTTCATTGTAGTGTTGGGAGTTGGAAGGGGGTGTGGGGGGGGTGTCTGTTTTTACATTAAACGCTACATTTTATTTGGTTAATTGGGGCAAGTGGAGGAGATGTTGTAGTTCTGCCAGCCGGTGCCCCGTTGAGCAGCCGGTTGACGTATGTCGCACTCTGTTACGCGCTTCAACTGCGCCGCGGGCACGTAGTGTCCCACCATGTTGACCAGCTCGTCGGAGCCCGTCATGCGAAAGTCGCCGACGGATCGCCCGTTGAAAAAGTTGGTTTTGGCGGACTTGCGCAGCGTCTCGGTGCTGCACACGCCGTACGCCCAGTGCGGCGTCGGTATTAGGTTGCACGCACTGCACTGTGTGTAGATGTTGTAGTTTGCGCCGTGGAGCGGCTGGGTGTTGAGCCCCTGTTCGGGGTAGAGGTCGCTGGCCGTTGTTTGCGAGATGGCAACCACATTCTCCATTATTGCACAAAAGGACTTTATGTTTAACCATAGAATTAATTTCGGCTTGTTATGATGTTACTTACAATTCATGTATTCAGTTGCAAAATTAACTATATTGTCTTCTTCAATAGGATCCGTCTTTTCTTGTCCATGCTGGTCAACCAAGTTCTTTAGTTCTTTGACATTAAGTAGCGTAATTCGATCATTTTGCTTATAGCTGCCTCGCGTTTCGGCTTTAAAGTTGATACCTAATGGTCTAAAGTTAGTTACGTTCGGAATATTTTCTAACCTAACATTTGTGCGAACAACAACGACCGGAATACGGGCAAATACCTTTTGAACAAGTTTAAAACTCAAACTGTTCACAATAGGTCTAAATTCGTCTTCAAAAACTAAAAGAATTAAGTTTAATCCTCCATGGGCTTTAATAATTGAAGCTACTTTTAACAAATTATCAAAACTATTACTGCCGGTAAGTAAGTCAATGTAAATAGTGCTATCGGTTTCGTATTGTAGACATTCTTCAGTGCTGGCGCTCAAATTTTGTGTAAATGTATGTGGTTCTAATTGATTTATAACATCTATACTATCATTATTTGGTTTACTGTCTAAAACCAGTATCACTTTTTTAGGATGCTCAAGTTCAGCCACTGAACCTAAATGTGTTTGCACTCTTGTTTGACACTGTTGCCGCTTTGCTTCATTTTTCTTGCTTTTTTCTGCTGTTTTTTCTGCTTCGGTAGGTTCATAATACTTATTTGCAGCATATGTAGCTAAAGCAACTGTACCGACACCAAGTACTGCTTTAGTTGGTGTGTTCATACCGCCGCGTAAACGTCGAGGCGTTTGTTTGCGTCGTGAGGTTTGTTTGCGTCGTCGCGAGGTTGGTTTGCGTCGAGGCGTTTGTTTGCGTCGGGGCGTTTGTTTGCGTCGCGAGGTTTGTTTGCGTCGAGGCGTTTTCATTTTTGTTTATTATATGATTTTAAAAAAATTGTCCATGTGCAAGTGTATGTAATAAAAAATATCATTACTTTATTTTCTCATGATTCATCTGACGTGGCATGGCAACGTCACTATTGTTCGTGGCCTTTCCTATGTTCCTCAAGGACTAAACGCAAGCAACTGGAAGAACACGTCCAAGTATCCGAAGCGTGCCAAGACTACTACACCCGCACATACAGTTGTACCGGCACATCGAACGACTCTATCTACAACTACATCTACAGAATCAAGTACAATGTGGAGTACGAATACGCTGATCGCCTGTTCGATTGTTCTACCACCCATGAGTCCTTCGGTGGAAGATGTAACGTCAGCCGACGCGTACTGTACCGAGGATGATTTAACGTTAGCCTACGCGGACTGGATTCATGATGATGTACCATCAACTGAAGTTAATTGTATTGAAGTTTGATAGTATAATCGTATTTTATGTATCGCCTCTTTTAATACCTTTTTTTGCGTTTGCTCTACTTGCCGGTTCGAGACGTGTGCTTGCCGGAAACGGGTCGAGCGGACGGTGAAGCCACAATGGCGGTGCGGCACTCGGGACAGTGGGGGTTCGCCCGTTTGCGCTGGTGTAGTAATTATAAATACAAATTGTATTAAAACAGCTTCACTTTTTTTATTTGTATATTCATAAAACGAGGGAAATGCGACGTGCATCATCCACTGTAACAACAACAACGTCACGGACGCGCTTAAAAAAAAACACACCATGCAGCAAACGACAACACTGCACGCCACGGCAAAAACACAGCACCTTGCGACGCTCGCGACGCTGCAAAAATACCACGCCTCGCTCCAAACGACAACACCGCACGCCTTCACACAGACCGGGTCGTACCACGAAAAGAACGCCTCAACGGACGAGGACGTCGCGCACGTTGAGAGGCGGCAAAGCGTTCGCCAGTGGTTCGGTAGGATGTACATTTCGACCAGCGTTAAGGTGTCAAAACAACACAGTGCGTCCTGCTAACCATGTAACGAAGTTGGGTATGGCAGACAACTCCGAATCGGAGTCTGACTTTGTCGTGCACGTCCTTCGACCGGCACTTGTGTACATCCGCAACGCTGACAAATACTTTATTGTGCCTGGCGAGCCGTGCACGCCCGCGCCGCTGGAGACCGACGACCTTGTTGAATTCGAAAAGTACTGTACCCGTCCCTTGAACGGAATGACTTCAGCAGCAGTGCAAACGCAAGCCGAACTGGATAAACTACAGGCGATGCAGATCCTCGACGGTGGTGTCACGTTTTCCACCGCCATTGATACGTTTTCTGCTGCGCCGCCGACCCGTCGCTGGTCTTTCCCCGAATTTAACGAGTCGATGACAGACCTTTTAACCAACGGCATCGTCCCCCTGAACAATCAGGGCGTCGTTCACTACGACATTAAGCAGGATAATATCGTTTACGACGGCACACACGTTCGGTTGATCGACTGGGATCGAGCGGTTGAACCCCGTGATTGGGCAAGTGTAGTATATACTTGGCCCCATTTCCAGACTCTGGTGCAACAACCCGCCGCCTACTCGCTCCTCTGTTCCTACGCGCACGACGTGATATCCAACGCGGCCGCTGCAAGATCGTCGGGCGCGCAAGTTTTAGATGCGCTCACTGCTAAATTGTTGGTGAATCAGACGCGTGTAGACATGCCCAACCGATTACATCGTGTCGCCGAAAAGTTAGGCGAAAATTACGCGAGAGTAATCGTAAACCCGACGGATCAGCTGCGCGAGATCTTAATTGCGTTCTACGACGAGAGCACGTATACATTTAACTGGGATGGCTACGCTATGCTACTGCTACGCAATTATGACGTGTACGGGTGGCTTGCCCTGAACAATCTATGTTGGAACAACTTTAGTGTACTCTTTGAACCAGGGTCCGTACCTGCAGCATTGAACTTTAACGATAAATCGCGAGACTTTTTAGCAAAGTATATGTATTCCGCTAAAATACTGGCGCAGCCGTACAACATCGCCCAGATGATTTTCGAATTAAAGAGTTTTACGGTCATGCCCAGTGCGCCCATTGTGCCCATCGCGCCAATTGTGCCAGCCGTACCCGCGCTCAAACGCCAACAAAACGTATTGTCCCCTCCTCCGACCAAACGCCAGCGGACAGCAGCAGGGCCGACGTCACAGCCCGCTGTCGCCTCGAAACCCGGTGGTGGCATGTGTGTTATTAGTGGTTAGTGGAGTCATGTATTTTATATTACAAGTAAGTATATTAGCTCAATATTACTTAAACACAACAATATTACTTAAACACAATGGTGTACTTCTGGGACGTGTAGTAGCGGTGCCGTTTCCACGACATGCCCTCGAACATGGAGAACGGGTCTTTGACGTCGATTACTAGCGGCGACTGCTTGTTGGCAAAGGGGCGGAGGATGCGGCCGACGCTCTGCTCGATGGTGCCGCGCGGCGTCGCCAACACCAGCGTGTCCAGCCGGGGGATGTCGATGCCCTCGGACGCGTAGTGGTACGTGCTCAAGATAACACGCGCCAGCTCAAAGCCGCGGTCGCGCTCCGCCGCCTTGGTGCCGCCCACCACTTGCATGATCAGCACGTCCGGGTAATCCTCCACCAGCATTTTGTGCAACGCGACCAGGTGGGACAGCCGATCGCTCAAAACCATGATGTTGCGCCCCGTCACGATCTGCTCGCCGATGAGCTCCTTAATCTCAACGGTGCGCGCGCCGTCCGCCGACAGGTTCGTGATCATGGTGGAACACATCGGGTCTCCCTTGCGGTTGAGCACTTCTTTCTGCGCGCCCGTGGCGTACGTGTGCATGTGCACGTCCACGTGCTCCACATCGCGCGTCGCCCGGAACGCCACGGGCCCCATGAACCACTCGAGCGCACAGCCCAGACCGTCAGCTCGGTCCGGCGTGGCAGACAGCCCCAGCACGTGTCTGGCCGGTAACTTCCCCAGCGCCTTGGAGAACAGCGGCGCCGCAACATGGTGCGCCTCGTCCACGATGACCAGCCCGAACGACGCCAGCACCCCCGCGGCGTACACCCTTTTGACCAGCGACTGGATCATGCACACCACGACGGCACAGCCCTCGGTGACAACGGTATCCTGCTGGATGCGCCCGATCACTGCACCGGGCATGAACGTGGTGATGCGTTCGCGCCACTGGTCCGCCAGCGCCTCCGAGTGCACAATCACCAGCGTCTTCACGTGCAGCTGCACCGCCAGCCACAGCGCGCACACCGTCTTGCCGAATCCGCACGGCAGCACCAGCATGGCGCCACCCACGCCGCGCAAGGAGTTGAGGGCGGCGGTGGTAGCTTTGACCTGCACTTGGTTCAGGGTCGCCGCAAAGGACACGTCGGCGCTCATGTCGTCGCCCGCGGCTCGAGCCTCCACCGCGGCGCCACAGTTGGCGAGGCCCCAGAAGCGGGGCAGGTGCAGCGTGTCGCTCTCCGCAAAGGCTGTGTGCAGCGGCTGCGGCTTCAGCGGGCAACTGGGGTTCGCGCGAGGCATGAGCGACAGCGCCAGAAACCATGCCGCCTGCTGCCACCCCACGGGCAACGCGGCGACGGGCACCTCGTAGGTCGCACCCACTCTGGCGGCGCCTGCGGGTATGCTGGGGATGGTGGAGAGGCGGAGACTGGGCGCCTCCTGCACTCGTGCTTTCTTGTTCTTGGGTGGCGCGGCTTGCTCGTCGCCGCACTGTAAGCCAAACGGAAACATGTTTTATGTTTTACAAAAATGATGGAGTGGACGAGTGAGTGTGAGTGCGGAACGGCTATTAATGCTGGTTTATTAAAAAGGTGCAAAAAGCGTAAAATTATTATGTTACTTATATAGGTAAAAAGTTGGGACACCACGCGGATGGCAGCTTCCGATATCGAGCAACGACTGCAAATGATGAAACTAAAGATCGCGGAGCTCGAGACGATGCTCGCCGCGGAGAAGAGAAACCAGGGCGGACGCTCCCGTCAAGAGTCGTCGTCGCAACACAGCAGCGGGGTCGAAAACGTGTTCGCGGACGACGCGGGTGGCGACAACGAAGATGCGTCCACACAAGCGTCGGGGAGCGGCGACAATGATGGCGGCGACAATAATGGCGGCAACGACGATGATGATACGAGCGAGGCGCCGCCGCAGTTCCCGGGGTTGACGGACCGCGCGTACGTGGGCCGCGACTGCCCCGTGGGCATGGTGGCGTGCGACCCGGCGAAGGAGCTGTGCCCCGACGACTTGGGCACCAACGTGTTCAACAGCGAAGGCGATGAGTGCATGCCGCGCAAAATGCTGCGCCAGCAACAAAGGGTACAGGTCACCACCATCCCGGACGACCGCGAGGTGCGCGTGAAACTGGGGCTGTTGCGCGACATTGTGCAGAACGCCGCCATGATCAACTCGCGGCTGCTGAGCATTTCCCGCGCCGACGTGTCGTGCGACAGTGTCAACAGCATGTTTCCCGAGGACTCGGTGGAGGACCGGCGCGCCTTTTGCAGCACGCTCGTTACGGCCGACGGGCTCACCAAGTGCGAAATGGACGCGCAGAACAAGTGTATTGAGCGCGACCTCACCGAGATACGTCGAAACGCCATCCAGGAAATGGATGAGCACGATAAAAAGAGTCGCGGCATCGTTTCGCGAATGGGCGACGCGGCGGGCGACGCGGCGGGCGACACGTACGCCTTTGTCAAGTCTTCTCTAAAGTCTTTTATTAATAGCTTTACCACTTTGGACGCCGACAAGAACCCTTTGCTTAAACTACTTCAAGGAGGCAAAATGTCATACAGTGACATGATGGGGGCTGCTGCAGCTATTGTGGCCGCAGGCACACTTGTTTATAAGGTTTATACGCCTTTAACTGAAAAAAGGTTAACTATGACCTCCATTACGACGCATTTCACCGAAGCTTATACGTGTTTCAAGCAAATATCAACATCTTCATCTGGTGATTCTGTTGTCACGAAAATTATGAAGTGTGTATACGAACTTTTTAGTTTTTTAATTCCGAGTAGTGTAGACGGCAGGCTTAAATCGATGCTAGGCATATCATAAATCACCGCCGGGCTTGCATGGAGGGGTCGTAGTAGCCGAGCGAGTTGGCCGACTCGCAGGCGGCGAGCGAGGCGTACTTGCCGTTGGGCACGGGCTCCATGCAGTCGTTGCCGACGCTGGGCCAGCCGCACTGCATGGCGGGGTCGGCGTTGCGGCACGTGCACTGCGGGTCGTTGGCGCACGAGCAGTCGTCGATGCACGGGTTCATGCCGCCGCCGCCGCCCGCCATGATCTGCTCGAGCGTGCCGTCCGCCATGACGTTGGGCTGCGGGAAGTCGGGGCCGTACGGGTAGTCGACGTTGGCCACCCAGTTGGAGAAGAACGACTCGGCGTTGGGGTGGTAGTTGGGCATGTTGGCGTTCTGGCACACGATGCCCTGGTCGTAGTCGACGTAGCCGCAGCCCGAGTAGCCGCCCGACGGCCGGGCCACGTCGGCCATGGCCGCATTAAACGCCATTTGCTGCTGCTCGCTCATGGGCCTATTGAGTCGCCGGGCCTGTTCCGCCGTCATGAGTCGGGCCGATCTGCCCGCGGGGCGCTGTCGGTGGTGCACATGAATATCGCCTTGGGATGGTTTGCGTGCGTGGAAACTCATGGAGGGTTTACTTTGTGTTTACTTGACAGACAGAAAAAAAATAAGTCGTAATGAAGAAACACGAATGAGTTCCAACTTTTGGGATCAAAATGCGCCGGCGAAACAACCGGGGGTAATCGGGCTGGGCAAGCTGTCGATGAATGCGTTGCTGGCGCCGGCTCCACCGGCTCGCAGCGGCATGGGCGCCAGCGCCGGCTCGCCGGACAGCGTCAAGTTCGGCATGTTGTCTGACGGCACGTGTGTTCGGTGCTTCAACAGCGTGTGCGGTGGCGTGGACAGATCGACCGGTCGGCCGCTGCCCGACCGCCCGTGCTCGGACAACCAGGTGCTGAACTGTTACTACCCCAGCGAGGCCGTGTGCACGAACAACCAGCCGCAGCGGCAGAAACTGTCCATGGCCCTGAGCGCCGCGCCCTTTCGAGACACCATCGCGGTCACCTACAACCAGCCCAACTACGCCGAGGCGATGGACACGTTTTTCGCGGGGTACAACTAGCGTATTTGGTTAGTTTAATTAAAAAGTTAAATAAAATAAATTAAGATAACAAAAGATTAGTGATTTTTCGTTTAATTTATTTTATGATGGCGAATGTTCCTCCCGTTAACCATCCCGTCAGCTGTGCTGTGGTGAGCGGTGCTGTGGTGAGCGGTGCTGTGGTGAGCGGTGCTGTGGTGAGCGGTGTGAGCGGTGTGAGCGGTGCTGTGGTGATGGTGGAGTTATTTGACCGCGTGCACAACGAAAATATTGAACTAAAAGCTAGAGTTACGCGTCTCGAGACGCACATTGAACAATTGGAGGCGCAAGGTGATACGATGGTTACGCAGTTGAACGAGTGGAAACGCTGGGCTCTCAACGCGGAGCGCGAGTGTACCGTTCAGTCGGTGCGCGCCGCCCGCAGTTCAGTCAGTTAACCGACCACCTACGCTGGTTAACATATATAAGCAATAACACCATGGGACTCGTTGTTATTTGTTGTTATTTTAGCACCTTAATGTTACCGGTTACACCTACAAGCCCTTGCCGTACCACCCCTTTTGCTGTGAGGGCGCGCGAGGCCCCCTGTCTCTGCCCCCACCCAAAGTACCCTTAAACACGTTCCACCCTGTGGTATTATCGATCACGACCACGGTGTTGGGGCGCCAGTGCACGCCCGTGTCATCCGTCATGTCGTCGTACATACTGACACTGTCGACGACGGACCCGGTATGCGCGCGTCCCTGTGGAAACTTCCCGCTTTTCTCATAACTGGCGTGCGACCACCGCGCCGAGTACACCACGGGGTGCGTCCCGCCGTGGTAAAACTTGATGCGGTCGCGAGGCACTAACCGGCCGTTGCCCGTGTTGTGCGCCGCAAAGTACATGTGGGTTAGTGCGTGCGTGGTCTTGTCGATGAACACCGACACGTGCTCCACATCCCCCTTGTGTGCGCCAAAGTCCATGCCGGCAATCCGCTGCGCCCCGTTGTAGGCGTACAGAAACACGTATTGTGCCACGATCGAGTTGGTGGCGGGGTGGTCGTACACGTGGACGTACACGGGCACTTGAGCCAGCGTGAGTGGGTCGTGTCCATTGTGCGCCGACTCGCGTATCTCGACCATTAGATCTTCGGGCGCGGCGAACTCGGTGTTGAACGACGCAATGTTTTCCGGTGTGATGTCGCCGTAGTCCTTTAGAACCGTCTTGTTGTTACACCGCACAAGCTGCGAACTGGCCAGAAACTCTTGGATGGTGAGGGGAAAGTATTTTTCGGATGTGTTCAGATAGATGACGGGGCGATACTTCATCAACAACATGTTCAGATCAACGGAACTACTGCTGTCCACTTGCTCCTCCTCTTCGTCGGGAGTACTGTCTGGTGGTAGTGTGGGTCCGGGGTCATCTGAGTTTTCGTGCAAGGTGATGATGTCTATAGTTTCGGGATCCGTAGGTGAGCGGCGTAACGGGTGCAGCGGTACTACTACATTATACGCCAGCGGTGACTGATTGTTGCTGTGGAACACCCAGTGTAGTAAAAACGGCAGTATTCCGACAACAAGTAGTAAAAAGTAAATAAACGGTAGTTTCATGACACCAATGTATTTAATTGTCTTTTTTATTTAAGCACGCCTACAAAAAAAAACAGATTTATTAATGGCTAATAAACTCTATGTTATCGCTGCCGAAAACGATTACAAACAATCGGTATATGCCATGCTAGTATTACAGACTGCATCATCTCTGTAGCTTGCGTCGTTTTTGGCGCAGTCCTGTTTACATGTTTGTTCGTCGCTGTACGAACCTTCAATTTTCCAGGAGTCTGTCACGGGGCAGCACCGCAAAGTGCTATCTGCATAGTTAATTCTTAAACTGTAATTGGCGGCCTCAGGTGGCCCAGGTGGCCCAGGTGGCCCAGGCGGAGGCAGACACGCATAACTGTGGTCACTGAAAGTCCCACAGTCACCTTCGGTAGTGTAATTGGGAGTATTCTGGGCACACTGTGCTTTACAGTCATCTTCGGTATCATAAACATTAGTGGTACCTGGAGGCGCATTGGGGCAGCAGCGGTATTGTTGAACGGCGCCGTTACTTTTTGCTTTTAGATACCAACCCTTTACGGGTTCTGGCGGGGCATCGGACAGACACTTGTCACTATGGTCCCCATAGTTTTTACATAGAGCAGCTATAGTCTCGGGGTCTGTTGCAGTATTGTAATTAACGCTGTTATGTGCGCACTCATTTTTACATTGCTCTTCGGTGGGGTAACTGTTTTGCGCGCCATCATACGATGCGGGACAGCAGCGATACTGCTCCTGTGGCGTGCCTTCGTTAAGAGATTTAAGAACGTATCCAAACTGGCCGGGGGGTGGTATTTTTTTCGCATCCCAATTGGGGATCGCATCAGTGGAGCCGCAGTTTAGAAAGGCGTTTCTGTCACAGCCGTTGGGCCAGTAACCCGTACCCATATCTGATGGTTCGGTTGTATTTTTGAAGCCGATGGCGGTGCATGGAATAGTCTCCCACGTGTCCGCCACGCAGTTGCCATTGTTTGTGTCCGGACATAACAGTTTATGCTCATCGAGCGAAATGTCAAAGTGCGGGTGGTCATTGGACGAGCACCAGTCCACAATGTCGGCCCCCCTCCACTTGAAAAATGTTTTTCGATACGCACTCTCTTTGGAATTTGCATCAGCAATCGGGCTTGCTGCTCGAGCAGCAGCAAAGTTATATGTCGGCGACTTAAAGCCCGGTACGGGCTGTACTCCCTTGTCATACATAAGGTTGGAGCAGTCAATATTTTTAAAGTACTTGAAAAAGGGCGCGTAATATACACCGTTTACATCTTGAAATCTATCGATCATATCACGCCAATCTACCCCCCTTCCGCTGTTTTCCACTTTTGTGAATTCGACAGGCACATCCGCTGGCAAGTAAGTAACCAACTTACCTTGAGGATCTGTGAATTGATATTTTCCATTCGTAAAATTCATTGTTGGGTACGTCAAGCAGTTGCCGCCGCACCGATCGACTACCACGCCGGTTAGCGTGTTTACGGAGCCGTCGCCCCCCTGTTTACTTAGCTTCCAGCAGCTACCACACGCTTTGCCAGCGGACTGGTTGTCCAGACCAGGGTTGGGGTTGGCCCAGTTTTCGCCGGGTCGGTGGACGCGCTCGCCAAACATCATGGGGTTCACCGCAAAAGCGGCTTGAATTTGAATGGGTTTTCCAGCCGCATCAAGTTTTACCAAACCAGTTTCAGGGTCAATTTCGTACGGCATGTTTTGGTCCAAATGAAATTTCTCGCCCTGGGCACACATTCCACCTGCATTCGCCAGTATGCTGTAATCAGAGGTTGTTGCCGTACCGGAGTCTAGAGCCGCTATTGCTTCGTTGTAGTGCGAAAGGTTAGCAGCGGTAGGAAAACCCCACTGGTTTTCGGAGCCGCCCGGCGGTATTTGACAGGCATTCCCGGACCAGCCGTCGAAACACGTGCACGCTGCAGTAGGGTCGGTGAACCACTCCTTGGTATTTTTGCAAAGGGTTCGCCCCGGTTCCTCTGTTTGTTGACACCCTATTCCTCCTTCGACCGATAATTTACCGTCTGCGCCAATAATTTGCTTCCATGCTGTGCCGTAGCCGTTGTCGTTGCCTGCACAGATACCGTGGCCGCTGCACGACATCAAGTCTCCACCGTGCAGACACAGGTTACTCGTGTCTGCATTTTCGTAGGATCCGCCCGGCAACACTCTTTTGTTGTAAAAGGTGGATGAGTTATACTGCAGCGGTGGCTGACACTTCGCGTTAATGCACACGTTGCCATCCGTGCATGCTGGATTGCACACGCACACTTGCTGGTTGCACGTTTGCTGCACCGGCTGGGTAAAGCTGCAGCACCCAAGCTCCGCGTCGTTGTAGTCCGCGTCCATGCACCTCACGGTTTTGTTTTGCACGCCGCCGCCGCATGTGACGGAGCAGTCCGACCAGTCTGAGTACGTGGGGGTGTACTTCGACGACGTGCAATGGCTGGGGGGAGGCGGTCTTGTCGTGCTGCACGTTGTCGGCAGGTTGGGATTATCAACGTAGGTAGTGTACGGGCAGCAGCACTTCACTTTGCCGATACTAAACTTTTGATATTCGGTGTCACATGATCCATCAGCCGTTTCGTATGCTTTTTCAAAAACTCCCTTGCATGTTGGTGTGGTGCACACGCCGGTGGTAAGGTTGCACGGAATGCCAGCGTTGCAGTCGTCGTTGCTCTCACATTTGGTAGGAGGCGGATTCTTACATAATTCGGTGGGGTCGAAATTTGGAGTTGTTGTACACAGTTTACCTGGTTCAACCTTAAGTATGCCACATATAATAGGGTAGTACAGTAGTTTGGGCTGGTCTTCAGTGCACCCGTTGCCGTTGATGATGAAGGCAGCACACGAGAAGCCGAGGTCATCGTTTAGCATGGCCTGGTGACACGACAACTGTTTACCGCTTCTAGCTGTATCCATCCAGAAGAACAGCGTTGTGAGCCACGCGAGTACTCTGGCGGAATGCGTGGTGTTAAGTATTACTGCGGGTAACGGCCCTCCAGCAAATGCGAACAACGAGTTACAATCGTTGAGTGTATGTCCATCCATGATGCACTTTTGCATGTATGCGTTGTTTTCATGAGTAGTTGCTGTTCTATCGGTGGTTGTTAACAGATTCGGCCACTTCACTAGGCGTAGGTCTTGGTAGAGCACCAAACTGCAGTCGGTGTAGTTAATGTTTCCTGTAAGCTGGGTGGGTCCCCGGCCAACGTACTGACACGCGAAGTCGTTTGGTAAGCATCGGCAGTCACCGTCGTCCTCGGCACACGCCATTAAACTCTGGGCTGTAGCTGTGTTAACCGTAAATAAGTCCTTTGTGTCTGGGTTTGTAATTAGCGACGCAACATCGGATGGCATGCCTGTCCACAGTTTCCCTGAAGAAGACACGCATGCGTACGAGCTCTGGCCTGAATCCACCGGTTTTCCATTAGCTACTAAACTGTTGAAGATGCACCCGCCATCGACCAGATTTGTCTTGCTCGACGACGGATTTAGCGATCGTGCAGGATTAGGGGTGAATGAGACACTCGCCAAACAAAAGTTGTTACACCCCATGTTAGTTTTGCCCGCATCGGTGTTTTTAACCAGCAGCTGGTTCGCACCGCACGCCTCCTCGTTGGATCCACTAAACGCAGGTAAAGCACCCTCCGTTGTTGCGGTGCAAGAACCCAACGAGCCACTTGTTCTGTCGACGTCACTTTTGCTAGTATAGTATCTGCTGCTATTGTATCGGTTGCGTCTGCTCTGCATGGGCGGCGGTGGCGTGCATTTGGCGGGCGCCGGACTGCCTGTTCCAATCTCTTCAGCAGCATTTGCAAAAAACGCCGCCATTTCTCTCTTATTTTGTTCGAGCGTTCCGGAACTCGCGAATCCTTTGTACGGTCTGGGGTACGTGTCCATTATGGAGATGGCATCCATGAAGTCTTCGTACGTGTAGAAGGGTTTGCCATCGTCGGCGTAGATGGAGCTAATACCGGCATATGGTGTCAACTGATCAAACAGCTCCTTCGAAAACCATTCGGATACCTTTGATTCGGGAATAGGGACGCAACTGCCGTCTGTATCGCACATCTCACGAAGTTTGCAAACCGGCGGGCACGATTTACCACACGCGGAGTGTCCGCAGTTGTTGCCGGGGGGGCACTTGTCAGTGCAAGGTTTGACTACGCAGTTACCGTCGGTGCATACTTCGTTTAGTGCTGGGTTGCAATCAAGGTTGGTGAAACACTTGGCACACTTGGCGACGCAGTTTTTGTTGTCGTCCTCGCATGTCACCACACAATTTAAATTGCTGCATTTGCATTCCTCGACGAGTTGTTGCGCGCCCAACATGTAAACTTGTCCCTGTTGTAAGTCCGCGTCTGGACAGACGTCTGGACACTCTGCGCACGGAGCCGCGTCGGGTGCGTCCGGACACTTTTCGCATGGAGGGGGGCATGATGTGTCTTTACAGCTCTTCTTGAACGGCCACGTGTGTGTTTGTGACGCAATGCTGATTAAAGTAATCACCACTGCCACCAAAAAAGCAATCACCGACCACATGATAGTTTTCCTCTCACCTGGTGTTAGCATTATATTATATTTTATTATCTGAAACTATTTTATTTCTAAACAACTATTTAAACGTCACGTCGAGAATGTACAAATACCACATTGAGAACGGGACAAATATGGAGTTGTGGTACGAGTGTGAATGCGGTGGCGATCGTTTCAGCGGCATTATCATGCCCACGTCCGACGTGCAGCGGCAGATTCACGGCATAAACCACAGCATGACCGTGGTCGCATCGGGGGCGGAGTTGCGGTGCGTGCTAAAGTCGACGGCGGACATGCGCAAGCCGGGGAAGCTGCTGCACCTGTACGGCAACTCGATAAATCACATCACTGTGCAGTGTCGCGCACCGTTCGGCGAGGTGTGCAATCCGGTGGAGATGATGGTGTCCGGTAAACAATTGTTCCTCTAAGTTTATTTATTTAAGTTTAGAGTGGTAGATCGCTGTAACTAGTAGTTGAAGAAGGTGGACATGCCACCGCTTAAGCTGGTTATGCCGCTCACGCTAGGCATGGGCGAAATACCGGAGGATCGCCAGCCGCCGCCAAAACCTACTTTTGCTCCACTATTTACTCCTGTTTCTAGCGTTCCCCCCGTTGTTGCTTTTTTAGCAGCTGCGTGTTCTAACCAAATGGGGTGCAGCTCACTGATTCCGTAAAAGAGAAAGATGGCGAGCGTGATTACCATCGTGATGATCATGAATATGTAAATCCGTTTGGCGTAATCCTTCTGCTTCTTGCTCGCCTCTGGTTTATCGCCCGGCAGGCTCCAGTTCAGCACCTTGGTGTACAGCGTTGTCCCGTAGACGGTCTGGACGAACACCAACACCGTGGCAGTGATGCACGACAGCAACTGTATGATTGTCATCGCCTTTTCACCGTGGCTTCTATGCTTCACGGGCTTTTTGTACGCTTTGGCGCCAATATTAAAAGTTAACGCTGCAACGAGCAGCGCGATCAACCAGTGCCCCAATTCGGTTGTTACTTTGAACAATGTATTGGCGTTCTTGGCGTAGTTGCCGTTGAGCAGCTGCTGATTTTCGTCGCCTTTCATGGTCAAGATACGGTTGTACATTTCCACGCCGAGCCGTCCAACTATAACCATAAAAATGCCGATCGCCAAAATGGCGGCCTCCCCAATTTCGGTTTGTCGTAGTTGCTTAAGCATGGCTTGTGGGAAGGGAGTGGCCATCGTGTGTATTTATTTATAGGAAGACAATAAAGTTTAAACAATAAAGTTTACCTCCGCGATGCTAGTGCTGGTCTAACAATTGCGCGAATTGTAATTTGTTCTGGTATCCTGCTTTTTTCTTGTCGGGGCCGAAGTTGCGCAGAAAACTGGGGTATCCGGTGATTTGGTTATTCTTTACGATGTTGGGCGCTTTGTCGGCGTTGATCATCATGAGCTTGTACTGGTGGTACTTGGGGTCCGTCGCCAGTTCGGTGTACACTGGTTTCATTTTTTTGCAGAAGCCGCACCAGTCCGCGTAGATGAATAAAATAGTCTTTTGAACACTCTTGTCGTTGGCTAACTCCGCGAGTGCTTCCTGTTCCGTCACTTCGACCGCGCCCTTGCCTCCACTGCCTCCACCGCGCCCCGCGTTGTTCGCCGGCGGTGCGACAGGCGACACAGGTGACACGACAATGCGCGCGTTAGCCCCCCTTGCTGCGCCTTGGAGGATGCGCTCCATGCTTGGCTTGGGCTTAAAGCCGACGTGTTTCCGTTGTTGGCCAAAGTTGGTCAGAAACGTGGGGAAGCCGTCGAGCTCGTTCTCCTGAATCAAGCCGGCTGCATTTTTGGCGTTTAGTTTTGCAAGCTTGACGTTGCCGAAGTTGGCGGCTAGTTCTTGAAACACGGGTAGTGCCTTGTGGCAGAAGCCGCATCCGTCCATGTAAATGAAGAGCATGGCGTCATTACTTCCGCCCAGTAGCCGCCTCGCCTCGTCTTCGGACTGTAGGTCTTGAACAACGGCGGCCTTGGCAGTCTCCATGCGCTGCATTAAACTTTTAGGAGCAAGGGAAGTAGCAACGGCGGGAAGGGTTACTGGAGCCGCATTGGGGCAATTGATGAAGTCGACGACAACGTCGGACACGCCGTTGTTGTTGTAATTGGTGTTCCAGCACGCCGCTCCGATGATAATCATAAGCAAAATGACAATGAAGATGATGGTGACGGTAATGATTCCCGCATCACAATCGCCGCCGCCGCGTAGCTTGCGCTTGCCGCCCTTGGCGCCCTTGCCACCCCTGCCGACACCCTTGCCGCCCTTGCTACTTTTGCCGCCGTAACCCCTTTTTGCGCCGCCTGTGAATGCCGGGGGTACCGGGCTTGAGAAAACTGAAGTGCCACCGCTTAGAAAAGACATGATGGTAGAATTTGCGTTGGTTTGTATATTTAATGATAGACTAGATTTTTTTTGCGGTGAAGTTATCAGTGGTATTTGTAGCCACCACGATCGACGCGCCAAGCAAGTGTCAGCCGCGCCAAGCGGCTGTAATTATAATGTGTCTATACAAATAAATCAAACACATGAGTTCGAACCAGTCTTTCAGTATGCAAACGACGAGTTTCACGGACGAGAACCCCATGTCGTGGTCCGTGCTGAACGAGCTGCCCTACTTTGACCAGTATGCGGGCGGCGAGTGGGTGTGCGGCGCCAACAAGGCGTGGGGGGTCATGAGCGCCGAAAATCCCGATCGGTTGTGCACGTCGTGCCCCCCGTGCACCACCGACAGATTCCAGACACGCATGATGGTTCGCGACGAGGGCCCGCCGTGCTGCACCGCCGAGTCTTACGAGTACAACACCGGCAAGTGGCCGTACCAGTTCGCTGGCGGCTCCACGTGTCCCAACGGACCGGATCTGCCGCTGTACCAAGATTTGTACCAGGTGAAAAAACGGGCCGTCCAAGACATGCCGCTTGTTCCCATCTACAACCCGTACCTGCTCTAGGCACCGTTCGCGCCACCTTATTGCATTGTATTTTGTTGTTTTTTTTTGTTGACGTTCAGACAAAAAGAGCGTGGTGTTTGTGTGTGTGTGTTTGTGTGACCCACCAAAACAACCATAACGACAACCGTGTGTAAACACTCACTCATCCATGTCGGAGAAGCATAGCGAAATGGGAACGATGGAGGAGACGCGGAAAAGCACGAAGCGCACTGTGACCTCTGCGATTGACGGTATGTCGGTAAGCGAGGTTCGTAAATGCCTGGACCAGATGCGGAAACAGTGGCGCGAAAAAGATGAAACCGCGCCGTTCTACATGTGCGAGACATTTCACGACAACATCACCATGGACAAGTTCGCCTTCCAGTTTGTGATGGGCCACCATTTCAAGAGACACAACAAACAAATGTTAAAATCAGAAAAGACAGACGTTAGTCCAAACCATGCCGTGAGTCATTGATGTGAGGATGGCTCATGTGGAACAACAGCAAAAGTAGAGTTTGTCTCGGCTAAAGTCAAAAATATAATTTTATTGTCCTGTGCGTCGCCTGGGTGTACGTTTTCATTTTGTACAAAAACAACACGACATGTTCGCAGTGAATGTTGTGGGGGCAAACGACGCGACGGACGGGGAGCAGCAGATGTCGTGGGGGGCGTGGTTGTGTTCGTTCGCTTTTCTGGCTGTTTTCATGTTGCCGCTTATAGTGGTCGAGTTTTACTTCGGGCTGCATTCCATATCTTGCCAGCACAACTCGTACTTCATCACGCTGACGACGTGGCTGTTGGTGGACGCCTCGTTCCAACTGGTCATGCTCGTCGCGCTGGGCGCCATTATCGCCAGTCCTGTCAAAGACATTTTAAAGTTAATATTACGACCGGTTCAGATCTTTGTAGTCGTTACGTGGACCGTGGTCGGCACCGTTTTGTTCCTTAAACACCTGCTACCCAGCACAACGTGCGGTGACGACATCTTAATATTTATGTGGGTGCGCTTAATTGGTGGTTTTCTGAGCATTAGTAAAACAGTGCTCTAGTGGTAGTGTCTAGTAGTGGTGTACCTAGCATGTGGCCTAGCATGTGGCCTAGCATGTGGATAGGCGCGCCATGCGTATGGTCGATAGGAGAATACAATAAAGAAATAATTGAGTTTATACATTATATACAGAACAGATGGCGGTTGTGATTGCAGCTGGCGCCGCGACTGTTGCGGGTTATTGTATCGGCCACTTTGCCTTCGCCGCTCCGCGCCCCGCAGCTCATCGAACCATTGTGCATCCCCGGTCCATGACGCGAAAGGCCGCACCGCCCCTCCGTCCGCTTCGTCCCTTGCATGGCAGTGCACGTGCATCGTGTTTGTTGTGCGAAAAACCGTACAGGCACAAAGATGTCGTCGCCATTCTCAAATGTGCACACATGGCGCATAAGAAGTGTGCGGAGAAGTGGAGCCAGACACGCTTGCTCGTGGGGATGCCGTGTTACTGCTCCGCGTGCTCCCATCCGTGCCTTATTGACGCGTTTGCGGTTGCAGAAGTGGCGGGCCGAACAGTGATACTATCAACGGTCAGCCATGCACCGCATAGACCCGTGCATGGCGGCGCTACAAAAAGGCTGGCGGCGGTGAAGAGACCGGAGGCGGTGAAGAGACCGGAGGCGGTGAAGAGACCGGAGGCGGTGAACGACGCCGCGCGCGCGGACGCGTGGAAACAAAAGTTCGCGCGCACTGTTGCGGCAAAGGCTACCGAAGAACAGATCGAATTCGAGAAACGCCTTCAACAGCAGTACACTGAGGAATACACTAAGGAAGTGCATGACATGCTGCAAAGTACAACGACACAGAAACAGGTTGATCGCGAGCTCGTCCAGACGCAGCTCCAGGAAATACAAATCAGAGAGTCGTGCGTCCAGCGTCAGTGTGTCGAACTGTCCACTTATGTCCATGATTTAAACGCGTGGCACGTGCGCCAACTACAGGAACAACAAGACCGAGAGGAGCAACTACGGCTTGCAATACTAATGGCCGAAAAAGAGCTTCACGAACAACAGCGGATGTTTGCACACAACTTTACAGAAATGATGCAACACACAAACACAACGTTAACGACACACAATAAACAACCACCATGCGGCGATGATGCGGTGACTATAGACACGCCCACAGGCGATGATGCGGTGACTGTGCACACGCTCGTGACTATGCACACGCCCATAGGCGATGATGCGGTGGCACTGCACGCACCCACAGGAGATGAAGAGGTGGATGACAAGCACGCCGTGAAGAACAAAAAAGAACACGACGCAAGCAAGTATGAACTAGGACAGCCCGCAATAAGCATTGGCGATGAAGCAATGTATCCGGTATATAACGAGTTTATTTTTTTCTGACCAGGCTACATGCAAGAGGAATTTATTACGTCACCGGTCGATGCGTAATACATTATGATAAAACTAACGTGTTGGGCGCTGGCTGTTGGCTTTTGGCTGGTCGTCCCCGTCGACGAACTGGCGCGACATCAGCGTTTTTTTGGTCCGGCTCTGCAGCAGCTTTTCGGGTGTTTGCCCTGTTTGGATTTGTTCGTATCGTTCTACGTACGGGTCGAGGACTATCCTCACTACTCTGGCTGCTCGTGTCTTCGGTGTTGTTTTCTTTTTGCATTGCGTCATCCATTTTTTTTAATAAACATGTAAGCGGTTGCATGCCGTTTACAACCATGTCTTCTATGGATTTGCTCTCCCGCGAAGGTGAGTGTGGTCGCCCTTCCACTTGTTCATCTTTCTCCTTCATGTCCTTCTCCTCTTCTTCAATTTCTTCGATTTCAATGGATGTTGTTCGGGGCTTCGGTACAAACATCTCATTAAGTATCAACACATCTCCCAGCAAAATCATCTCTGCCGGATTCTCGATGTGAATCGAATCAAAAATCTCCAAAGACTGCATTAGTGATTCCGATATCTCCGACATATCCAAGGCTGCACTTTCTGCCGGAGATACACTTTGTGTCTGCGTTACACTGGCGGACGGAGATACTGGAGAAACACTTTGTGTCGGCGATACTGGAGTTACAACACTATCTACTACACGTTGTACCGGCGCTACTGGAGATTCACTATCTGGTACACGTTGTACCGGCGCTACTGGAGATACACTATCTGCTACACGTTGTACCGGAGATACGCTCTGTGCTGGCGCTACACTTTGTGCAACAATATCACACTGTCCCGTAGATTCAATTATGCAGTCGACAACACTACTTCGCTCAGTAACGTTGGCATGCACACCCGGATCAATAACAGAGTTGACGCGCGGTGCAACACTGTTGCTACGCGCGCCACCAACATCACCCGCGCGCGGAAAAGTGGGAACATTGCGCACGATATGAATCTCGTGCATAACATTCGGAACACGCGCGCTGTTCCTTTCATCACCGGTGGTGTTGCGTGTTTTTGGAGGGTCAGCGCGATCACGAAGCGATTGTGAGTGAATCAGATGATTTGGCCAAGGCGTGCTGCTACAAACGGGTTCTGCACAAGTGCCCGCTGCATCCGGGCGGCTGTGTGCATCACACAACGGGCCGCCTTCTTTTTCCTTGTCCATGAAATACTCTACGCTTGTCATGTTTCTCGATATTTTAATAATCCTCATTATAATATAGATTAGACACGCCGCCACCATAATAGTTGCTGCCGACACCAGAAACGTGTTCCATTTTTTATTGTTTGGCTGTGGTTTTAAGATGTTGGCCGTTTGACCCGTCACACTGTTCACCAACGACACTGGCGGTGTTTTAGGCGCCGGCACTGAAGTTACTGTATCCGAAAAGTTTACCCTCGTAGTTGATGAATGCATGCGGTACTTTTATCATCATGTCATTTTTTATTCACTAGAAACAAGATAATTTAGTATTAGCCAAACGCGTGCTGGACCATAAGTTCAAAAGCAGAATAATTTAATAGATTCTATTCATGCATGAAAAGAAAAGAGTATCATCATGCAATCTGTCGAAGTCGAAGCTCTCCAGGAATTCTCCCAGATCATCCCTACCATTTCTACCATCCCTACCATTTCTACCATCCCTACCATTTCTACCATCCCTACCATTTCTACCATCCCTACCATTTCTACCATCCCTAC